>CESU01045511.1_pt1 | contig 58974 bp, 54 predicted proteins | sample 531141 | NCBI WGS metagenome assembly CESU01 (sample SAMEA2621401, study PRJEB7988) | marine metagenome | isolation source: saline water (ENVO:00002010), including
AAAAGGATTAAACGCAGTAAACGTAAGAGTAATCTAATATATACTACAAGTTAATTTTTCAAACAAAAGCCTATCCGATTAGATAGGCTTTTTTTTATTCCTTTAAAGGAATCTTTATGGTGTATAATCTTCTACTTTTATTATTCAATTTGTTTTCTCTAAGCCACCTGTTATGTAATTTTAATTCTTTATAATTTGTTTGAAAACCTTTTGCGAAAGAAGCTATGTTGGAAATTACGGTATCAACTTTTACTGTTTTTGTTTTTGGTAGATAGTATAAATCTTCTTTTTCAAACTCGAAACCGTATTTCTTTGGATAAGACAAAACTTCTTTCAGTGCAACAATCCTAAATATATATCTAGCGGTCTCATTATTCAATAACAAATCATAATAATCATCTACTTGTTGTTTTTTTAAATTTCTAGCTATACGAGCATTTCCCGCATTGTAAGCAGCCGCGGCTAGTGTCCATGTGCCAAAACGTTCTTTAGATTTTTTCAAATATTCTGCGGCAACTTTTGTAGCTTTTTCTAGGTTGTATCGTTCATCTACATTTTGATTAACTTCTAATCCATATTCTCTAGCTGAGGTTTTTAAAAAATGCCAAAATCCAGCTGCACCAGCCGGGGATGAATTATTTTCTAATCCACTTTCTGCGACAGCTAAATATTTAAAATCATCTGGAATTCCATATGCTTTCAACATAGGTTCTATAAGAGGGAAATATTTATGCGCTCTTTTAATTAATAATAATCCATTAGACTGCCAATAGGTATTTACGAGTAATTCTCTATCCATTCGCTCCTTAATATCATAGAGTTCAGTGGGTACTTTTTCACCAGCAAAAGTTAGATTATTTGGTATTTTTAGAGCTTTGATGGTGTAAGTCTCTGAAGTGTTTTTTTCTGAACCAACATCAGATACATGCAGGGCATTAAAAAAAGAAATAGAGAGAAGTGTTAGGGTAATAACTGATAAAAAACGGATTATTTTTGGCATTGTATTCTCATTAGATGATTAAATATTAAATTTAATAAAATACTACTAAAATTAGTTGAAAATGCTAATAATTATTTCTGAAATTTCTTTGGCTCTCAACAAAATCATAGCGTGAGTTCCGTCATTAATTTTAATGAAATTTTTAATATGTTTTGAAGGAAAAATATGATCATTGTCTCCGTGTATGTGAACTATATTTTTTGGTGCATTCTCTTGTTGCCAATGCAATAAACTATGAAGCGCCCACTTTAGATATCTAGCATCATTAACTGATAAGTAATTAGTGTACAAATCAGCCCTTTTCCTAAGGAAATCGCCTAAAAAATATTTTTTATACTTCTCAAAGTTTTCAATAACTTTAGTAGGAAAAAATTTGTATCCTTTTGTTTTTTGTAGCAGTTTTAATCGGTTCGGAAATTCATGATGACTTTTTATGCTTGATACCAAAATTACTTTTTCAACAGCAATAATTTTTGCTATTTCTTGCACTAAAACTCCCCCAAAAGATACTCCTAACAAAACAGGGTTTTGGTGTTTAATTTCTCCTGCCATTCTTTGAGCATAATCTTGGATAGACTCATCTTCTGATACAGGTATTTTCCACGTTAGAAGATGAATCTCAAATCGATCCTTTGGAAGTGAAATATATTCAAATATCTTGGGGTTAGCACCCAAGCCAGGCATAAAGTAGATTTGTTTCTTTTCCATTAACTAAACGTCATGTTACAGGTGAAGAGACTAATTCATCAATAAAATCAAATCGAACTAAACCATCTTCATCAATTTTAGTTAACGAGATTTGTTGTAGTGTATTTACTAAGCTAGGATTCCATGGTGTTTTTACTTTCACATAATTCTCAGTAAAACCATGAATATAACCCTCTTTATTTTCACTTTCAAATAAAACTGTTGAAGAACTCCCTAATTGACTTTCATAAAAAGCTCTGCGTTTTTTTACAGACAACCCACGTAACATTTTACTGCGTTTTGCCCTTACTTTTTTTGGAACAACTCCATTCATTAAAACAGCTTCTGTATTTGGTCTTTCAGAATAGGTGAAAACGTGCAAATAGGAGATATCTAAATCATTTAAGTAGTTGTAAGTCTCTAAAAAATGCTCATCAGTTTCTCCTGGAAAACCAACAATAACATCTACACCAATACATGCGTTTGGCATTATTTGTTTAATTCTATGAACTCTATTGGTATAAGTATCTCTCAAATAACGACGCTTCATTAATTTTAATAAATCGTCACTTCCACTTTGTAATGGAATATGAAAATGAGGAACAAAAGTTTTCGAGTCTGCTACAAAATCTATGGTTTCATCTTTTAGTAAATTTGGCTCAATTGATGAAATTCTTAGGCGATGAATGCCTTCTACCTTGTCTAATTCTTTTACCAATTCTAAAAAAGTATGTTCGTGTTTTTTATTTCCAAATTCACCTTTTCCATAATCCCCTATATTAACTCCAGTTAAGACAATTTCTTTGATGCCTCTTTTAGAAATTTCTTGAGCATTAGTCAATACATTTTCTACGGTATCACTTCTAGAAATCCCTCTAGCTAAAGGAATTGTACAATACGTACATTTATAATCACAACCATCTTGTACTTTTAAAAAAGCTCGAGTTCTATCACCAATAGAGTAAGACCCCACATAAAAATCGGCATCAGAAATTTCACAAGAATGTACTTCACCATGTTGGTTTTTGGTCAGGTCGTTGATGTAACTTGTAACATTAAATTTTTCAGTAGCTCCTAAAACTAAGTCAACTCCGTCAACAGCAGCTAACTCCTCAGGTTTTAACTGTGCATAACAACCAACTGCAATAAGAAACGCCTCTTCATTTTTCTTTAAGGCGTTTTTAACGATTGATTTAAAGCGTTTATCTGCATTATCTGTAACTGAACAAGTATTAATTACATATACATCTGCCTTTTCGTTGAAATCTACACGGTTAAAGCCTTCGTTAACAAAACTACGAGCTATTGTAGAGGTTTCTGAAAAGTTTAGCTTACATCCTAAGGTATAAAATGCTACTTTTTTATCTGCATTCATTCTTGTACATTTAAAGGCACACAAAGTTACAATAATTCTGAAAAGATACATGAAGAGTCAAATCATTTTTGAAACGGAAATATTGCTTGTTAGGAGGCTAAAAATGAGTGATATAAAACCATATCATGAAATGCAAAGTAATCCAAAAGTAATGCAATATGTTACTGGAGAAGTTCAAACTGAAAAAGAACATTTAATTGAGTTAGATCGGTTAATTAACTTTTATGATAAAGAGGGAAATGATTTTTGGATTTATGCCATAGATAGAAAATTAGATAACCAATTTATTGGAACTGTTGGTTTTTGTAAAGATGAAGAAGGAGATGATGAAATCGGATATCGATTTTTAGAAAAATATTGGGGTTTAGGGTATGGATCTAATTTGTGTAAAGCTTCTGTAGTGTACTGCAAATCTATTGGTATGCCAAAATTGATTGGATACGTAATTAATCTTAATGTGGCTTCTGCTAAGATTTTGAAAAAATGTAATTTTGATTATGTTAGAGATGGAATAGACCCTGATTCTAAATTACCTGAAAAAAAACACCAATTATTATTATGATTATAGCTGATTATGAAAAAACTGCAATAAGAATGGAAGAATTAGCTAAGCTACAAGGTGGATATTTAGGAATTGAATCTACTAGAAACGAGATTGGAATTACGGTTTCTTATTGGAAAGATATAGCGTCTATTACTAAATGGAAAAACAATATAGAACATACAGAGCCTAGAGTTAAAGGAAGAAATAAAGGGTATCAACACTACCAATTAAGAATTTGTAAAGTAGAAAGAGACTATGGTTTTAAAAGATAATTGGTATTATTTGTTGTTTGTTCTTATGCTAGCTTCATGCCAAAAAGGAACATCTAATTTTGATGATTCTCAGGTTTTTAGATACAATGAACATTCTAACATTACCTCTTTAGATCCGGCTTTTGCAAAAGATCAACGGAATATTTGGGCCGTAAATCAATTGTATAACGGCTTGGTTCAATTAGATGATAGTTTACAGGTTAAACCTAGTATTGCCAAGCATTGGGATATTTCGGAGGATGGGGAAGTGTATACTTTTTCACTTAGAGATGATGTTTATTTTCATAGACATGGCTTATTTGGTATTGATTCTACAAGATTAGTTACTGCTCTTGATTTTGAGTATAGTTTTCATAGACTTTTAGATAAAAATGTTGCATCACCTGGTGCTTGGGTATTACAAAACGTAAAAAACTTTTCAGCGATCAGTGATACAGTTTTTAAAATAGAGTTAAAACAAGCTTTTCCTCCATTTTTGGGATTATTGGCTATGAAGTATTGTTCTGTTGTTTCTCAAGAAGCTATTGAATACTTTGATGATGAATATCGTTCAAATCCAATAGGAACAGGACCATTTCGGTTTAAATTATGGGTAGAGAACACCAAACTTGTATTGCGAAAAAATCCAACTTATTTTGAAAAAGATAGTTTAGGAAATCAGCTTCCATATCTTGAGGCAGTAGCGATTACATTTTTGCCGGATAAACAAAGTGAATTCTTGCAATTTATTCAAGGAAATTTAGACTTCATAAAGAGCCTTGATGCCTCATATAAAGATGATATCATTACCTTAAATGGAACATTACAACCCAAATATAACCAAACAATACAGATGGAAACGGGCCCCTATTTGAATACAGAGTATTTAGGGATATACTTAGATCATAAAAATAAAATTACTAGTAATAAATTAATTAGAAAGGCTATTAATTATGGTTTCGATAGAGAGAAAATGGTTAAATATTTAAGAAATGGAATAGGAACACCTGCAGTTAATGGTTTTATTCCATCTGGTTTACCCTCTTTTAATAACCTTAAAGGGTATACATATAACCCTAAAATTGCCCGTGAATTAATTCAGACTTATAAAGATCAAACAGGTAATATCAACCCATCAATTACCATTACAACCAATAGTAATTATTTAGATCTATGTGAGTTTATTCAGCGAGAGCTTCAAAATATTGGGATTCAGGTTAGGGTAGATGTAATACCTCCTTCTTCTTTGCGTCAAGGGAAAGCTACAGGTAAATTCTCTATTTTCCGTGCTAGTTGGATTGCTGATTACCCTGATGCTGAAAATTATTTATCGTTATTTTACAGTAAAAATTTCACACCCAATGGACCAAATTACACTCACTTTAAAAACATTGATTTTGATAGGCTCTATGAAAAAGCTATTTCTATCGTAAATTCTTCAAAACGATTTAAGCTATATCAAAAAATGGATAGTATTTTAATTGATGAAGCCCCTGTTGTTCCATTGTACTACGACCAAGTAATTCGTTTCTCTCAAAAAAACATTAAAGGTTTAGGGATTAATCCATTAGATATGTTAGACCTTAGAACTGTATTCAAAGTGGATTAAGAATGCTCTAATTTAAAACAGATGTTATTTTACTGGTTTAAATTTATCCTTGCTGAAATTGGATAGTGATCTGAATAAGGAACGTTAAATGTTTTAAAGTTATTGATATCAAAATTAGAATCTGTTAATATAAAATCTATTCTCAAAGGATACCAATAATTAAAAGTTTTACCCAACCCCTTACCTGCAACTTTAAAAGCATCTTGTTTATTTTTAGAGAGCTCTTTATAAACCCAAGAAAATGCTGTATTATTAAAGTCTCCACAAAGAATTTTTTTTCCAGTCCATTTTTTTTCGTGATTTAAAAATAGTTCAACTTGTTTTGCCTGTTTCTGAAAAGAAGCTTCCATTTTTTTTATAAGTTTATCAGAATCTTTTGTTCCAAAATTTTCCTGACTCGTATTCATTTTCAAAGATTCTAAATGAATATTATAAACTCTTATAGTGTCTTTATCCTTTATGATGTCTGTAAAAATAATATTGTTTGCACTATCCTTTAAATCTAAAGAGCCTGAATTTATTATTTTGTACTTAGAAAAAATGGCTAATCCAAATTTACTGAAATTAGTTTTTGTTTTTACAAATTGATATGGATACTTAATTTGAAGATCTTTAGCATTATAGTACTCTTGAATTAATAATATATCTGGTTTTTTTTCAGAGATAAACGTAGATATTTTTTTTACAATTGTAGTATCAGATGACCATTGATAATGATTAAATAAACGAACATTATAACTCATTACTTTTATATCATTATTTAGAAAAACTTTCTTCTCTGAAAATTTATAGATACTACTTATGTATCCAAAACCTAGAAGAATTGAAATCAAAGAGATCATAAAGTATTTTTTTAATTTTATAATCCAATAGATCACAAAAAAAACATTTGCTATAAATAGTACTGGAACTGCTATACTTACTATAGTTAAAATTGGAACTGTTTTTGGTGATATGAAGGGAAGTAGATAGGATAATAGCAATAGTATTGATGAGATAGAATTTACAAAGACAATTATTTTATGCCAAAAATTATATTTTACCATCAATTATTTTACCTTCTTTTGAACTGAACTAGTTACTTTGTTTAAATAAAAATTCTTTTTCTTCTTTTGTAAGCGTTTCATATCCTGTTTTACTAATTTTATCTAGTATTGAATCTATTTTAGCTTGTTTATTATTTGTTGATTTTTTTGTACTTGTTTTTTTAGTTGACTTGTAAACAGTTTGAAGTGGTTTTTTTCTATTAGAAAATAATTCAGAAAACCAGCTAAAAAGATTACTCTTTTTATTACTCGCCTTAGATACATAAATGTAGCCAAACAACGCACCCCCTAAATGGGCTATGTGACCTCCACCATTTCCGCCTGCTAATGAAATTAAATCAAATAAAATAAAAACTCCGGCTAATTGCCAAACTTTAACATACCCAATAAACCTTAATTGTAGTTGATAATTTGGAATATAAGTAGCGATTCCAATAACAATGGCTGTTATACCTGCTGAAGCGCCTACCATGGTATGAACTTTTCCTTCAAATAAAGGGAAATAACTATAGCTCAGTAAATAAGCAATTCCACCAAATAAGGTTCCTAAAATATAAAAATTTAAGGCTTGTTTTTCAGAGAAATACTCTAAGAAAAGTCTTCCAAAAAAATGCAACACTAGACAATTAAACAATATGTGTAAAAAACCATGATGTAAAAAACCATAACTAACTAATGACCATGGCTTTATTATCATTTCTTCAAAGGATGAAGACAAGGAAAACCATTCATAGATAAAGTTTGTTTTGTTTCCATATAAACCACTAAAAGAACTCAAAATTAACGTGATGATGAAAACAGCTATATTAACATAAATTAATTGTTGAATAATTGATGCTGATTTAAATTTTGATTTTAACTCGTTAATTAAACTCATCTATTTGTAATATTTGAATTGATTATTTTTCCAGTAATAAGCTAATATAAAACCAATAATAGCACCTCCTATATGTGCAAAATGCGCTACATTTCCTATTGAATATTTAGTCATTCCAAAAAATAAATCTCCAACCAAAATTAATGGAATAAAGTATTTTGCTGCGATTGGAACAGGAAAAAATATTAGCGCCAATTTTGCATCTTTAAAATACATCCCAAAAGCAACCAAAACGCCATATACAGCTCCTGAGGCACCTACTGCTGGTGTATGATATAAACTATAAAACTTACTTAATTCTTCTTGAGATAAAGTAATAATATCAGCATAATTGGTATACACTCCTGTATCTAATATTTTTGAAATATTATTTGAATTCAGTCCATTCTGGATCAATACATCAAAGTAACCATTAAATTGATAATAATTAACAAGTGAGTAAATTAATCCAGCTCCAATTCCTGCCGAGAAGTAAAAAAATAAAAATTTATTACGTCCCCACATTTTTTCTAAAGGTGTACCAAATGCCCATAGACCATACATATTGAATAGAATATGAGCAAAACTTCCATGCATAAACATGTGAGTAACGTATTGCCAAAAACCAAAATTTTCATTCTTTGGGAAATGTAAGGCAAGAACATTAGTGAGATCTAGATTTATCAGTTGTGGCCCAATAAATAAAATAACATTAATAATGATTAGATGCTTTATTCCTTCTGTAAGTTTAATTCCATTCATAAGTTAGCGGGCAAATAGATGATCTATTTCTTGTAAGGTTAATGTCTTAAATATTGCCTTCCCAGAGGGGCTAATACTAGGCTCCTTACACGAAAACAAACTATTCACAAGGTTTTCTTGTTCTTTTTGTGATAAAACGTGTCCAGTTTTAATAGCAATAGATTTTGCAAACGTAGATGCCATAATCTCTAAGGGCTTAAAATTTATGTCTGGAACATCTACATTAATATTTTCTAAAAGTTCCTCTAAAATTTTTGAAATCTTACTTTCAGAGATAGACATGGGAGTCCCTTTGATTGTAATTGACTCTTTTGTAAATTCATCGAAACAAAAGCCTACATTTTCTAATTCTGATTTTAAAGTATATAACATTTCAATTTCAGTCGATGAAAATGAAATGGTGATAGGAAATAATAATTGTTGACTATGAACCTCTTCTTGTGAGGAACTGTTTAAAAATTCTTCGTAAAGAACTCGTTGATGTGCTAGCGACTGATGAATTAAAACAACACCAGACTTAATGGAACTTAATAAATATTTTCTTTGAATTTGAATTGTTTTATTGGAGGGGTAAGTTTGCTCATTATCAAATAGTTTCTCTTGAAATTCAACCTCATCTGTGGTGACATACAAACTTTCCCAATTTGAATTTTCTTTTACATGTTGAAATGAAGATTTATTTTGAATTGTATCTTCATTACTAAAAGGATTAAAAGAAGGGTCTACGGTAATTTTTGGACTAGAAGGTTTCGATTCTTGTTTTGTAAAATTATAAGGTGTATCTAGAGTAGCGTCTCTATTAAAATCTAGAATGGGAGCAACATTGTATTGTCCTAAACTGTGTTTCACTGTAGCTCTTAAAATAGCATATACAGCCTTTTCATCATCAAACTTTACCTCAGTTTTTGTTGGATGTATGTTGATGTCAATACTTTTAGACGGAACAGTCAAATACAAAAAATAAGATGGATGTGAGCCATGCTCTAACAGTCCTTCGAAAGCAGCTACTACGGCATGATTTAAATAAGGGCTTTTTACGTAACGATTATTAACAAAAAAGAATTGTTCTCCTCTTTTTTTCTTTGAAAAGTTAGGTTTTGTAATGAACCCCTCAATTGATATCATTTCAGTGTCTTCAGATACAGGAACTAGTTTTTCATTCATTTTAGCTCCAAAAATAGCTACAATCCTTTTTCTTAAATTACTAGCTTTCAAAAGATATATTTCGTTATCGTTGTGATAAAGACTAAAAGCTATTTCTGGATGAGTTAAAGATACACGTTGGAATTCATCAATAATGTGTCTGGTTTCAATGGTATCTGATTTTAAAAAATTTCTTCTAGCAGGGATATTGTAAAATAAGTTTTTTACTGCAATATTAGTTCCAACTGGTGTTGCAGTCATTTCCTGGTATATAACTTTACTGCCTTTAATTTTTATGTGCGTACCGATTTCTTGAGAATTTTGCTTTGTTTTCATTTCTACATGTGAAATGGCAGCTATTGAAGCCATAGCCTCACCTCTAAACCCTTTTGTATGTAATTTAAACAAGTCCTCTGCAACTCTTATTTTAGAAGTTGCGTGCCGTTCAAATGAAAGCTTAGCATCAATTGTACTCATGCCTTTTCCATTATCAATAACTTGTATTAACGTTTTTCCTGCATCTCTAATAATAAGCTGAATTGAAGTAGACGAAGCATCAATAGAATTTTCTAATAATTCTTTAACCACAGAGGCTGGTCTTTGAACTACTTCTCCGGCAGCAATTTGATTGGCAACGTGATCAGGTAAAAGTTGAATAATGTCTGACATTATTTTTGGCTAAAAATGGATAGATCAAAATCTATAATGAATAAAAAAATAAGTACTAAAACAGCGATTATATATAAAACAACTTTATTTGAATTTGAAGGAGAATCATCTAATTGATAATTTTCATCATCAATTGTTATAATATTTTGATCTCCTTTTAAATCACTAATGGCATTATTAATTTTACCTTTTAAACTCGTATTGCTTCCTGTTGAACTTCTAAATTCATCAAATTTATGTTTGATAGCATATGGATTACCTTCACCTTTGTAATATCTAGGTTGATAATCAAATTTTTTGTTTTTTCTTTTTATGATAGACATACAGTACTTTGTAAGTTTTTATTTAACTACAAATACTAGGTTATTAGTATGTAGCTTGTCAAAGTTACTTAATAATAAAATAATGGTCAAGATTGTTGTGAAGTTCCTTTGTTAAATCTAACTTAAAGAAGCCATTTTAATAGCTGCTATTGCAGATTCTATTCCTTTGTTTCCGAACTTACCTCCAGATCGGTCTATTGATTGTTGTTTCGTATTGTCAGTTAAAACGCAAAAAACAATAGGGGTATCGTGTTTAACATTTAAGTCTACAATCCCTTGCGTAACTCCATTGCAAACAAAATCAAAATGTTTTGTTTCTCCTTGAATAACGTTTCCTATAGCGATGATAGCATCCAGTTGTAGTGTTTTTATCATTCTTTTGCATCCATAAACTAATTCAAAGCTACCCGGAACTTTCCAAGAAATAATATTTTCTTGTTTGGCACCACAATCTAAAAGGGTTTTAATAGCGCCTTTTTTTAGATTTTCAGTAATGTCAGAGTTCCATTCTGAAACAACAATCCCAAACCGAAGATGATTCGCATTTGGGATAGTTGTTTTATCGTAGTGTGATAAATTTGTTGTAGCCATTGAAATTATTGAGCGTATTTTGCGCTGTAAATGTATTTATCGATGTCTTTACTGGTATTTGATGTAGGGTAATCTTCTTTTATCTGAGTGAACATTTTCTCAGCTTTTGCAAATTGACCTAAATCCATTGCCGATCTTCCTGCTTTGAATAAAAATAAAGGTGTAGTAAATTCATTATCTTTAAAGTTAGCTGCCTTTTCGTAATATTCTAAGGCATCTTCTGTCTGATCAATATCAGCAAATGCATCTCCAATTGCACCAATTGCAGTTGGTCCAAGAATTTCATCGTCAGAGGAAAATTTACTTAAATATTCAATTGCCTTCTGATATTCTTTTAACTTTAAGTATGAGATACCTGCGTAATAGTTTGCAATATTTGCTGCTTTAGTTCCACTGTATTGAGATGAAATATCTAAAAAACCATATTTGTTATCAGCTCCATCTAAACCGAGTTGAAGTAAAGAATCAATTTCTGAGCCTGCTGCTAAATCTGCTTCGTTAAAGTGTTTCCTTGGGAAAGACAGTTCATTTGAGGCTGCTTCTTCTTTGGGTTCAATTATAAATTTATTGTACCCTAAAAAACCAAGGATTAAAGCTATCACAACAACTAAACTATAAAATAAAGACTTGCTATTTTTTTCAATCCATTGCTCAGATTTTGAAGCAGTATCATCTAGCGTATTAAAAACTTCTGCAGTTGTACTCTGCATATCTAAAGCTTCTTGATCTTTCTTATCTTTAGGTTTATACCCTTTTTTCTTATATGTTGCCATATTTTTTTATAAAAATTTGTTCGGCAAAAATAGTTTTTTTAATTGGATTTAAAAACCAATATATCGTAATTTTTCAATAATTTGCAGAAGCTTATTGACTTTAAAATTTAGTTATGTATTTACGAAAATTATCTTTAGTTAATTTTAAAAACTTTGATTCTAGAACTTTTGATTTTGAAAAAAAAATTAATTGTTTTGTTGGTCAAAATGGTATTGGTAAAACTAACATCTTAGATGCAATTTATTATTTGTCTTTTACAAAAAGCTATTTTAATCCTGTAGCTGTTCAAAATATTCAACATACTAAGAGTTTTTTCATGGTTGAGGGCGATTACACTATAAACGATAGAAAAGAAAAAATTATCTGTAGTTTAAAAAAAGGACAAAAGAAACTGCTAAAGCGAAATGGAAAGGCTTATGATAAATTTTCTGAACATGTAGGTCAAATCCCACTAGTAATTATTTCTCCTTATGATAGGGATTTAGTTACTGATGGAAGTGATGCAAGAAGAAAGTTTATTGACGGTGTTATCTCTCAACAAGATAAAACTTATTTGAAAGATCTTATAGCTTACAATAAAGTACTATCTCAAAGAAATGCCTTATTAAAGTATTTTGCTGCTAACAGAACCTTCGATGCTGTTAATTTAGAAGTTTATAATGAACAGTTAATTGCCTATGGGGCTAATATTTTTGATAAAAGAAAAAGTTTTTTAGAAAACTTTATTCCTATTTTTAATTCTAAATATCAGATCATTTCAAATGATAAAGAACAAGTAGATTTAATATACAAAAGTCAATTACTTATTTCTTCTTACAGAGATTTATTAAATAAAAACTTAGAAAAAGATAAAATCTTGCAGTATACTACTGTTGGTATTCATAAAGATGATTTAAGTTTTGAAATTGGTAATTATCCTGTAAAAAAATTTGGTTCTCAAGGACAGCAGAAATCATATTTAATAGCATTAAAATTTGCTCAATTTGAATTTATAAAAAAGCAATCTAATTTGACTCCCATACTGCTTTTAGATGATATTTTTGATAAACTTGATGAGCATCGAGTTTCTCAAATTATTGAATTGGTAAATAATGATGAGTTTGGTCAGATATTTATTACGGATACGCATTCAGAACGAATCGAAAAAATACTAGAACAAAGTAATAAATCATATCAAATTTATAATATGTAGTTTTACAGTAATAAGATCTACGCTTTCATTAAATTTATCCAAAACAGAGACTCCATGTCTAAAAGAGAAAATGATTCTTTAGCGCTTAAACAACTCATGAAATCTTTCATAAAAGAAAATAATTTGTCTAAGGGAATGCAAAAAATAAAAGTTGAAGAGGCTTGGCATAAACTAATGGGGCAGGGAGTTACTTCCTATACACATTCAGTTGAATTGCAAAAAAAGACATTAATAATTAGGTTAACATCATCTGTTTTAAGAGAAGAATTAAGCTATGGTAAAGAAAAAATTATCAAGATGATTAATGAGGAAATTGGAGATAAAGTGATTTCTAAATTGATGTTAGTGTAATTATAATAAGTAGTATTTAAAAAAAAACCGAGCTATATGCTCGGTTTTTTTTTATTTTTTTATTTTTAAAATTTTTCCCTTCCAGAAAAATGAAAATTACCCTCTATCTCAGCATTTTCGTTACTGTCAGAACCATGAACTGCATTTTCTCCCATAGAAGTTGCATAGAGTTTTCTTATGGTTCCTTCTGCAGCATCTGCTGGATTTGTTGCACCAATTAAAGTTCTAAAATCTTCAACAGCATTTTCTTTTTCTAAAATAGCTGCTACGATAGGACCTCTAGTCATGAATGCTACTAATTCTCCAAAGAAAGGGCGTTCATTGTGAACTGCATAGAATGTTTCTGCATCGTTTTTAGTCATTTGTGTTTTTTTCATTGCCACTATTCTAAAACCTGCCGAATTAATTTTATCTAAAATTGCACCAGTATGTCCATTTTCGACACCATCTGGTTTAATCATTGTAAATGTTCTGTTTGTTGCCATTTTTGTTTTGTATAATGTTTTATAAATCGCGGCAAAAGTACATAATTTTTTAATAAAATTGTATCTTCGCAACTTATGATTTTGAAACAATTTGAAGAACTTAAATCATTTTTAGAAACTCCTAGAAATGTTGTTATAGTTGGACACAGAAACCCAGATGGTGATGCTATGGGTGCTTCTTTGGGCTTGTGTCATTATTTAAAAAAGAAAGGACATACCCCAACAGTTGTAGTGCCTAATGAATACCCTGATTTTTTACATTGGCTTCCTGGCTCAGACAACACATACAGGTTTGATTGGCAGAATTCTCAGGCTCAAAGAGCCATAAACGCCTCCGAAATTATATTTCTATTAGATTTTAATGCACTGCATAGAGTTGGTCAGGATATGCAAAATACATTAGAAAGTTATCAAAAAGACTTTGTGTTAATTGATCATCACCAACAACCTGACACCTTTACTTATATGTATTCTGATGTAGAAATGTGTTCTACTTGTCAAATGGTATATCATTTTATTGAAAAAATGGGAGACTTAAACTTGATTGATTCAGAAATTTCTACCTGTTTGTATACTGGTATCATGACAGATACTGGTTCATTCAGGTTTCGATCAACTACGAGCTTAACACATAGGGTTATAGCCGATTTGATAGATAAGGGTGCAGAAAATCATAAAATACATAGTGATGTTTATGATTCAAGCTCCTATGGTAGGTTGCAATTACTTGGACAAGCATTAAGTAATCTTAAAGTTCAATCTGCATACAAAACAGCATACATAACGCTTACACAAGAGGAGAAAATAGCCAACAACTTTAAGAAAGGAGATACCGAAGGTATTGTGAATTATGCGCTATCAATTCAAGGAATAGTAATGGCTGCAATTTTTATAGAGGATAAAGAACAGGGAATCATAAAAATATCTTTTAGATCTAAAGGAACATTTTCGGTAAATCAATTTGCAAGAGAAAATTTTAATGGAGGCGGTCATGATAATGCTGCAGGAGGAAAGTCAGATCTTTCTATGGAGGATACCATCAATAAATTTAATAAATTATTACCAAAAAATAAAGAAGGTTTACTCAAATCATATGAAGTTTAGAATTTTATATTTATTTGTTTTTTTTGTAGTAATTTCTTGTTCGAAACAAGAGGCAAGAAGACCTATATCAGCTAGTAGTAGTGGTTTATTGGAGTCTACCACAGCACTTCTAAAAAAAATCAATACTATTGAAGAAATAAAAATTAAAAATTATATCAGAAAAGATAGTTTACATGATTATATTCGTTCCTCCTATGGATTTTGGTATCATTATATCGATAAAAAACAGACGGATACCATAACTCCATCTAAAAATGATGTTATTTCTTTAACCTATGATATTTTAGATTTAAGTGATCAAATTTTATATTCAAAAGAATTTATAGGTGTCAAAGAATATATTGTAGACAAAGAAGATTTTATTCCGGGATTACAATATGGAATAAAATTAATGAAAGAAGGAGAAAGTATAAAATTTATAATTCCCTCTTTTAATGCTTTTGGAGTTCTAGGAGACGAAAATAAAATAGGTATGAATACCTCAATAATAAGTAGAGTTACATTAATAAATATAAATAAATAAAAATGAGTATTATTAGAAACACCTTAGCCGTTTTAGTTATTGGAACATTATTTTCCTGTGAAAACCAAGTTAAAGAAGTGAAATCTTTAGAAACGGAGTTAGATTCAGTTAGTTACGCTGTGGGTTTAAGCATGTCCAGTCAATTAAAAAATGGTTTTGAAGACGTGAATAAAGAAATTTTAATTCAAGCGATAAGAAATGGTTTAGATTCTACCAATTTATTATTAGATTCAAAAGATATTCAAAAAACGATACAAACGTATTTTCAAAAAAAACAAGAAGAAAATAAGAAAAAAGAACTAGCTAAATTTGAAGTTTATAAAAAAGAAGGGCTAGCTTTTTTAGAGGCTAACAAAACAAAAGAAGGAGTAAAAACTACCAAAAGTGGATTACAATATAGTGTATTAAAAGAAGGTAAAGGCAAAAAGGCTAAAACTACCGACAGAGTTGAAGTACATTACCATGGAACAACAGTTGATGGAACAGTTTTTGATAGTTCTGTTGACAGGGGTACTCCATCAGAATTTGGTGTAACACAAGTTATAAAAGGCTGGACTGAGGGCTTACAGTTAATGAATGTTGGCTCAAAATACAAATTCTTTATTCCGCAAGAATTAGCATATGGTGAAAACCCTAGACCAGGAATAATTAAACCCTACATGGCTTTAATTTTTGAAGTTGAATTATTGGATATCAAATAAATAAGAAAATGAAAAAAAGAAGTTTACAAATCCTGGTATTATTTATTCTAATTTTTACTTCATGTAAAGATGAGTTCAGCAATTTTGAAGATGGAATTTATGCTAATATTGAAACCAATAAAGGTAAAATAATAGTTCAGCTATACCCTGAACAAGTTCCACTAACAGTTGCAAATTTTATAACATTAGCTGAAGGTACAAACCCAAAAGTTTCTGACTCATTAAAAGGTAAAAAGTTTTATGATGGATTAACCTTTCATCGCGTTATTAAAGATTTTATGATTCAAGGTGGAGATCCATTGGGGAATGGAAAAGGTGGTCCAGGATATAAATTTTATGATGAATTTGATTCTATATTGAGACATAGTAGTAAAGGAATATTATCCATGGCAAATTCAGGGTTTAATTCCAATGGGAGTCAGTTTTTTATTACATACAAGCCAACACCGTGGTTAGATGCTTACAATAACGATAATCAATTGAAAGATTGCAGTAACCCAAGAATAGGATGTCATTCTATTTTTGGAAAAGTTGTTAGCGATTTGAATATTCTTGATTCAATTGCCAATTCTGATATTATTAAAAAAATTACCATTGTAAAAAAAGGTGATGTTGCAAAAACATTTGATGCTGTAAAAGTTTTTGAAGAAGGAATTGCAAAAAGTGCAGAAAAAGAAGAAGAACGTCTTGCAGAATTAGAGAGAGTTGAAAAAGCTAGATTAGAGAAATTTGCTTCGGATCAGAAATTGTTTTATGAAAAAATGAATGTGAAAAAAGCAAAAAAACAAGCTTCTGGTTTACAAATATTAACGTTAAAAAGAGGTACTGGAAAAAGATTTAAATCTTCTGTTGAAACTAGTATAAGCTACACTATGTATTTAGCAGATGGTAAGTTAATTCAAGCTACAAAAGCAGGGACTCCATTTAAATTTACTTTAGATAAACGCTCACTGATACCGGGAGTTAATGAAGCTATTGTAAAAATGAGAGTTGGAGATAAATCGAGATTATTCATTCCCTACTATTTAGGTTATGGTGAAGAGGGTTCTTCCGTTTTTCCAAAAAAAGCGGATTTGATATTTGAATTAGAATTGCTAAAAGTAGGAAAGTAATTTGCTAGATCCTTTATTACAAATTGACACAGAATTACTCATTTTTCTTAATAACTTAGGAAGCGAACAATGGGACAGCTTTTGGTTTTTTTTAACCAATCAATTTAGTTGGTCTCCATTGTTTGCATTTCTATTGTTTTTGATATTTAAAAAATTTGGTTGGAAAAATGGTGTTTTACTTCTTTTATTTCTTATCGTTCTTATTACTTTTTCAGATCAGTTTACAAATTTGATCAAGAATACTTTTGAACGTTTAAGACCCTGTAATACTGAAGGTGTAATTGAACAAATTCGAAATTTCAACTATAAACCTAGTAGTTATAGCTTTTATTCTGGTCATGCAGCTTCTTCTATGACGTTTAGTTTTTTTGTAATTTTATTATTAAAGTCTCATTTTAAATACATTTGGGTTTTACTGCTTTTTCCTTTACTTTTTGGCTATAGCCGTATCTATTTAGGAGTACATTATCCACTAGATATTGTTTCAGGATATTTTGCAGGTATCTTTTTTGGATATCTATTTTTCCTGCTTCAGAAAAAACTAAAATTGACATCAAGATTTCTTAAAAAAGCTAGTATATAACTTTTCTTTATCTTATTTTTTATTGTTGTAATACAAATATTTAGTACTGTGGTAATAAGATGTGATAAGACTATCCATTTTAGATGCAATATTTGGGTGGGTGTCTGTTACATCTATTTGCTCTTCATCAGATAATTTATATAAGCTCGTTGAATTATTGTAGTTTGTTTTTGTAAAATAAAAATCATTTTGAATTAAGCCAAGACCAGGTTCACCATTAATTTTTAAATATAAAAAACCAAAAGAATCGGTTTTTAATGTGTCTAATGCATTTGATCCCAGAGTAAAATTAGTGTAATCTGATTTAGCAATGGTAGCAAGTGTAGGAAATAAATCTGCTAGTTTTGCAGTATTATTTATTTTTTGTGGTTCTAAAAATTTTGGTGCGTGAATAAATAAAGGGACATGATGCACCTGTATTCCCAAATCAAATTCTTTTTTAAATGCTTCAGTTTTATTCATAGAAGTATTATGATCTCCAAAAAAAGCAAAAACAGTATTCTCATAATATCCAGACTCTTTTGCTCTTCTTAAAAATACATGCACATTAAAATCTAAATAACGCAAAGCATTAAGCTGAGCCAAAGAAATAAAACCAGATTTTTTAAGCGTGACTTCATCAATATCTTTCTCAGTAAGTGGGCGAAAAGTTTCTTTATTTTCAGGAACCGAAAAAGGCCTATGATTTGTAGCTGTCTGAACATAGGCTACAAAGGGTTCATTTGAGGCATGAAGTTCTCTAAAAACCTTATCAGATTCTTTAAAAAGATCATAATCATCTATTCCCCAAACATCTGCTCTATCTTCAATAACGTAACTTCCTTCCTCATAAATTTTTAAGTCATTGATGTTAGATTGAAAAACACCTCTAATATTTGCCCAATTGGCACTTCCACCAAGAAAATATAATTTATTATAACCAGTAAACTGGTCAAATATAATTTTTTGATCTATTGCTCTTAAGTTTCTAGATGCAGTCTTTTGGTTGTCTACATCTGCAAGCCCAGTAATACTAGAAAAAACACTTGCAGCTGTTCCAGGCTTATGTACATAAAAATTTTCAAAATAAGCGCTTTTATTAATAATTGAATCTATATAAGGAGTAGCTTTCGCTGTATTTCCTTGACTTCCTAGACCAACAACCCCCACAGATTCTAACATTACAATAACAAGATTAGGTTTCTTTTCATGTATACTGTCAAAAGTGATTTTTCTTTCAAATGATAGTGAATCTTTAGGAATGTTCAAATAGGATGCAATTACAGGAAAGTATGCCTTAGTAGTTTCAATATCTGCACCATCATTTCTGAAAGCAAAACTATCGAAAAAGTTTAAAACTGGGTTTAATGAAAATTGATTTATAGTATTATTTTTTGAAAAAAAGGCTTCACTCCACCTAAGGGGATAATGAGTGATGCTTCCATATACTCCGAAAGAAAGTAACAAAAATGTACATAAAAAATAAATTGCTTTTACCTTTTTAGTAATATAAGGTACTGAAGTGTAAACCATTTTATCAAATAACTTAAGACCAGTAAAACGTACCAATAGAAATAAAATAATTAATCCAATACCTCCTTTAAAAATTGGATATGTCTCTATTAATAGTTGTGCAGATATCTTAAAGTTAGATAAAAAGCGAAGTGAAGTAGCATCTAGTCGAGTGAATAAATAACTATAATATCCAATATCAGTTAAATAAAATAGTGTTAGCGTTAAATAAATAATACTATGATAGATTATAGAAATTTTTCTAAAAATTTTTTTCTCAAAGAAAAAGTAGTTTACAGATAGGATTAGAATAGAAAGCGGAAAGTAACTAAGAATAGCTAATTTTAAATCAAAACGAATACCATAACTGAAAGCTGTAATGATATCTTTTTGAGAAGCTGAATCAAAATCAGCTACATAAAAAAAGAATATAAGTCTAAAAGTAAAGAGAAATACAAATAAAAGCCCAACATTAATAAATATATATTTAATGTAATTTGGAAGTTTTCTAATCATAAAAATTTTATTGACAAATTTAAAAAAATGGTTTAATTAATCAACAATTTTGAATTTGTTTAGTGAGCTTACTTTTACTAAATCCATATTCTGGCTAGTTTTAATACCAATACCTACGATAGGATACTCCTGAATGTCTTTTATTAATGAACCTTCTAACTCAAGAGATAGCGTTTGTTTACTTAGGGCTTCAATTGTTGTAGAATTTATCTTAGTAGGAATGCTATATTTTTCATTTCCTTTTTTATTTTGAAAAGCAATTTGAACTTCTATATCTTTTGTATTAATATCAAAAGTATATGGGTTGTTAATTATAATAGTATAAGATTTAATCATAGAGGTATTAAATTCAATGTTAGTTGAATTTTCAAAGTTAATTTCAAGATCAAATAAAGGTTTGTAATCCTTTAAGAAAGAGATGAAAATAGAGTCTTTACCTGAACTTTTCATTTTTATTTCAGAATACTCCTTTGAAATCCTTGTGATGTAAGCAATTGAATCTGATGAAAAAACATCATTACCAAGTATAAATCCATATTGGTTTTTTCGACCCAAGTAATTCTTTTGATAATGTGATTTCTCTTTGGTATAAAACCAATAAATAGAAGCATTTTGAAAACTATTAACAAATAGCTTTTCAGAATTTTCAGTGAGTCTCTTAACCTCCAAAGTCCATTGCTTATTTCCATGAAAGTCTAGTTTAACTGGGATAATTCCTTCATTTGCTATACAAATTCTTACAAATAAAATTATAACAATATTGGTCAATGCCAAATAGGAGAAAAGTTTCAGGTTTTTTTTATGTTCAATTAAGTAGTTAAAAGTTATTAAAATTAAGGGTAGCATTATTGGGGCAATCCATTGTGCTTGAACATGACCTCTAAATGATGATACTAAAAAGAAAAAGAAAAACCCTAAAACAATAGAATTTAAGCCTCTATGAAAAATATCATTACTTTTTATTCCTTTAAAAAATGCTTTATAAATAATTATAAATGTAAATCCTAAAATAGCAATTGCATTAACAATATGCATGAGGGTATATTCAAATTTATAAGTAGCTACAGATGCTCTTTCATATAAATGATATCTAATTGAAGGAAAATCATTTATATATTGCCAATAAATATGAGGCATATATAAAATTAAAGCACCAAAGCAAACCAACCAAATTTTATAATCTTTTACTAATTTCCAATTGGATAAGAAGATAAAAAATATGACTAAAACCCCTTGGTATTTACTGTACATCATCCCAGTGATAGCAATAGATAATACAAAATAAACAAGTGTGCTTTTTTTGTTTAAATAAAGTTTGTACGACCAAAGAAATAAAGCAAAAAAGAATAATAAAGGGGTATCTGGAGTTGTAATAAAACCATAAACATTCAATAAAGCAGTAGAGAGAAATAACAATAAAAACAACCAAGAATATTTATTTTTTGAGGGATGATCAATTGTAAACCAAACCAAATAGAGCATCAAGCTAAACGATATAGCAGAAAAAAATCGAACACCGAGTTCATCCGTAAATAAAAAATTACTGATAGTAACCCAAACAGCAACAAAAGGAGGGTGGTCAAAAAATCCCCAATTCATATCCTGGCTGTACACCCAATAATAGGCTTCATCGGGTAATAACTCAGTATAACTACCTTGAATAATATTTAAAATACTCAATAGAAGTATAGTTACAGGTAAAAGAAATTTATGTTGTTTAAGTTTCTCCATGATATTTTTTCAATAATTTTTTTGCGGCATTAAAAGGGGTTGTTTTGCTATTCTTTAAAAGTTCAATTTCTTGTCGTAAGTCAGCAGATATATTTTTATCATTAAAAAACGAATGATATAAGCTGTCTTCTATTGTTGTTTTTAGCCAGAAAGTATTCTGATTATCTCTTTTAGTATTGAATAAACCTTGTTTTTTTGTTAAATTGATATATTGATCTATCATCTTTGAAATAATATCGATACCAGTATTTTCTAGTGCACTAGCAGTTAGAACTTTTGGCTGCCACCCACTTTCTTTGGGAGGGTATAAATGTAGCGCTCTACTAAATTCTATTTTTGCAATGCGTGTATTTTTAATATTTTCCCCATCAGATTTATTTATAACAATAGCATCAGCCATTTCAATTATACCTCTTTTTAACCCTTGCAATTCATCTCCAGCACCAGCAATTTTGAGAAGTAAAAAAAAGTCAACCATAGAATGAACCATAGTTTCACTTTGTCCAACACCCACAGTTTCAATAATGATGGTGTCAAAGCCAGCAGCTTCACAAAGAATAATACTTTCTCTTGTTTTTTGAGCTACACCCCCCAAAGAAGATCCAGATGGAGAAGGCCTAATAAATGCATTTTTATCATTAACCAATTCTTCCATTCTAGTTTTATCTCCTAAAATACTGCCTTTATTTATCGAACTACTTGGGTCTACCGCTAATACTGCTACTTTTTTATGATTACCTGTTAAATGCTTTCCTAACACCTCTATAAAGGTACTTTTTCCAACACCAGGAACCCCAGTTATTCCAATTCTTACAGAATTATTTGCAAAAGGAAGGCATTGTTCTAATATAGTATTTGCTTTTTTTTGATGTTTTTTATTAGTGCTTTCTATTAGTGTGATGGCTCTACTGAGATAACTAATATTTCCCGCTAAAATTTCAGATACAAATTTTTTGATAGATGGGCTCTTGCTTCTATTTGATTTTATGATGTTAGCTGAAGTTATACTAGTTGTTTTCAAATTAGAAAGCCCCTCTTTTTGAAGTGATGTAAAAGATTGTTTTTTAGCCATAATAGATGACATAATTTAAAAGTAAATTTATAAATAAAATTAATGCAAAAGGCATCAATTTTAAAAAGCAATTTTTATTGTTAGTTCTAACAACACTCATTTGAATAAAAAAAACAAATCATAACCTGATTTCTTGATCGTTTGAATTTCTATATTCTTTATAAAGTGCCTATCTTTAGACCCTAAAAGGATACTTTATATGAAACTCTACAAAGAGAATCAATTAAAAATATACAATTCGCTTTCTAAAACGAAAGAAGCTTTTAAACCTGTCCATGATGGTCATATAGGCATGTATGTCTGTGGTCCAACAGTTTATAGTAATGCACATCTAGGAAATTTAAGAACTTTTATGTTTTTTGATGTTGCTTTTCGTTACTTTTTACACTTAGGGTATAAAGTAAGATATGTAAGAAACATTACTGATGCTGGTCATTTGGAAAATGATGCAGACGAAGGTGAAGATAGAATTGCAAAAAAAGCACGTTTAGAAGAAATTGAACCCATGGAAGTTGTTCAGCGTTACACTGTTGATTTTCATGATGTGTTAAAAAAATACAACTTTCTTCCACCAAGTATAGAACCAACTGCCACTGGTCATATTGTTGAACAGATAGAAATGATTAAAGAGATCATAGATAAAGGTCTAGGATATGAAGTTAATGGTTCAGTATATTTTGATGTTATAGCTTACAATAAAAATAATCATTACGGAATTTTATCTGGTAGAAAAATAGAAGATGCCATTCACAACACTAGAGTACTTGATGGCCAATCTGATAAAAAAAATCCACAAGATTTTGCTTTGTGGAAAAAAGCTGATGAACGTCATATTATGCGATGGCCCTCACCTTGGTCGGAGGGTTTCCCAGGTTGGCATTTAGAATGTTCTGTGATGAGTTCTAAATATTTAGGTGACAAGTTTGACATTCACGGAGGTGGGTTGGATTTAAAATTTCCACATCATGAATGTGAAATTGCACAATCTAAAACCTGTTCTGGCCATGATCCAGTTAATTACTGGATGCATACAAACATGCTATTATTAAATGGGCAAAAGATGGCAAAATCTACTGGTAATTTTATATTACCAGATGAAATTTTAACGGGAGAAAATAAAATTTTAAGTAAAGCATTTTCATCTAGTGTTGTTCGTTTTTTTAATATGCAAGCTAACTATAGGAGTATTTTAGATTTTTCTAGTGATGCTTTGGAGGCCTCAGAAAAAGGATATTTAAAACTGATGGAGGCGATGACTAGTTTAGTAAGTTTATCTTCACAAAAATCCTCATCAGTAGACATTTCTCAATGGAAAGAAAAGTGTTATGCTGCTATGAATGATGATTTTAATACACCTGTATTAATATCACACCTTTTTGAAGGTGTAAAGTTCATCAATCAGATTAAAGAAGGGAAAGCATCAATTACTTCAAATGATCTTGTTGATTTTGTGACCACTATGAATGCTTTCGTTTTTGATGTACTTGGTTTACTTAATGACGTAAAAGATCAATCTTCTGGAAAAATTGATGGTGTTGTATCATTATTAATAAAGTTAAGAAAAGAAGCCAGAGAAAATAAGGACTGGGACTTATCTGACCAAATTAGAGACGAATTATTAGCCATTGGAATCCAACTAAAAGATGGGAGAGAAGGAACAACTTATTCAATAAGTTGATTTTAGTAATTATAAAATGAAAATTAAATAAAGTTAATTTTTGAAACTAAGAAGTATACTTATTTATCCATTAGTGTTATTAGTTAGGTTTTATCAACTAGCTATTTCACCATATACACCCTCTAGTTGTAGATACGAACCTAGTTGTTCACAATATACAATTGAAGCCTTAAAAAAGAGAGGGGTAATCGTTGGCCTTTGGTTATCTTTAAAGCGAATCTTCAGTTGTCATCCATGGGGTGGAAGTGGTTATGATCCAGTGCCAAATAAAAAAAATAAATAATAATTTCTAAAAAAATAGTTAGAAATAAATAAATAAAATTAAATATGAATTTTTTATCAATTACTTGGGATCCTTCTTTAGGAATAGATTTAGGTTTTTTTATTATACGTTGGTATAGTTTAATGTTTGTTGCAGCTTTTATTATGGGGCTTCGTTTAATGAAGAAAATTTATATAAGAGAGAATATACACCTAGAAAAACTAGATACTCTTTTCATGTATACTTTTATAGCTATGCTTGTAGGGATGAGATTTGGTGAGGTGTTTTTTTACTCTTGGGATTATTATAAAAATAACCTTCTTGAAATTATTTTACCCATTAAACGTGCAGCAGGAGAGACAGCAATATTTGGCTTAATAGAAGGATGGAAATTCACCGGATATACAGGTTTTGCTAGTCATGGTGCAGCTATAGCTATTATTTTAGCCATGTATTGGTATAGTAGAAAACACCTAAACAAATCACTACTTTTTATTTTAGATAGAATGTCAATAGTTTGTGCTTTGGGTGCTGCTTTTGTTAGAATTGGAAATTTTTTCAATTCAGAAATTTATGGAAAACCTACAGGGTCTAATTTTGGTGTTATTTTTAAAAACTCTGATGCTGAAATGTTACCCAGACATCCAACACAACTTTATGAGGCTTTATGTTATTTAATCTTGTTTTATATTTTGTGGAAATTTTATTGGAAAACAGATAAAAAGGAAAAGACAGGGTTTTTATTTGGTGTCTTTATGATAGGTTTATGGTCTGCCAGATTTTTTATTGAATTTTTTAAAGAAGCTCAAGTAGATGGTAGAGAAGATTGGATTTTTAGTTTAAATACGGGTCAAGTTTTGAGTATCCCGTTAATTTTAATAGGCCTATGGCTAATGTTGCGAAAAACTAAAGCTAGTTAATTAAAACCCATCTTTAAATAGAATAAAAAAACCACGATGTATATCGTGGTTTTTTTATTGTTAATGAGTTGAATACTAACCTTTTATTTTGTTTTTGAATTTATCAAACTTAGAATCTTGCTTCGTTGGGAAACTGTTGTTGGATGTATCTACATCTGCAGTCTCTAAATCAGGATCTATGGTTATATTCACAATCTCTTTATCTGATTTTACCACTTTGGTTATTTCCTTGTCATTATACCTCCAAATTTGAGCAGGATATACTTTTCTTTCTTTAGTTCCGTCTTTGTATGTATATTCCGCAATAATTGGCATAACTAATCCTCCAGGCTTATCAAATGTAATTTCATAAAAGAAGTTTGAATTTGCCTTTTTGGCGTTTTCTGAGGAAAAAGTTAACCCTTCTGAAGTGTCCTCAATGAAATTCACTTCTTTTTCAGCATCTTCTTTAATAAACTTTTTAACACCTTTGATTCCTATATCAGTAACATCGGTTGAATAAAACCATCCTCTCCAAAACCAATCTAAGTCCATCGCGGACGCATCTTCCATAGATCTGAAAAAGTCTGCAGGTGTTGGGTGTTTAAACATCCATCTTTGAGAATAGGTCTTGAAAGCATGATCAAATAATTCTGGTCCCATAATGGTTTCACGAAGAATCCAAAGTGCTGTTGCTGGCTTACCATAGGCATTATTACCAAAACTATATACATTATCACCTTTAGACATAATAGGTGCAATTCTAGATTGATCACCATCCATATAAGACACGATGTTTTTTGGCAGTCCTCTTCTTAATGGGAAGTTTGGATCGTAATCTAATTCAGCTAACATTTCTACATACGAATTCAATCCTTCATCCATCCATGTCCATTGACGTTCATCAGAATTTACAATCATTGGAAAGAAATTATGTCCTACCTCATGAATAGTAACTTTAATCATTAAGTATTTCATTCGATCTGAATACCCTCCATCTGGTAGATCTGGTCTTCCAGGATTAAAAGCCATTTGTGGATATTCCATTCCCATTTGACCATCAACAGAAACTGCTTTATGGTATGGGTAGTCAAAAGTATATTTTGAATAGGTTTTTAAAGTTTGGGCAGTAGCTAAAGTAGAGTGGTCTCCATATAATGGATTGGCTTCTTTAGAATATAAAGAATAAGCCATTACTGACCTTCCATTGATATCAACAGCCATTCCATCCCAAATAAATTTTCTTGAAGTAGCAAATGCATAGTCTCGAACATTTTCAGCGTAATATCTCCAAGTTTTTGTTTTGTTTGATCGTTTTTTTTCAGCAGATATGGCTTCTTCTTGAGTGTGAATTAGCACAGGTTTATCATAAGTTATTTTTGCTTCTTGTAAACGTTTTTGTTGCTTTTTGCTTAGTACTTCTTTTTCGTTTTTTAGAATTCCCGTAGCTTGCATGATATGATCTGATGGTACTGTAATATCTACCGTAAAATCACCAAATTCTAAAGCAAATTCACTTCGACCCCAAAATTGATCATTTTGCCATCCTTCAACATTATCATAAACACACAATCTTGGATAAAACTGAGCAATAACATAATTGTTATTTCCATCTTTTGAAAAATGTTCATAGCCTGATCTTCCTCTGTTTATTCTGTGATTATTTATGTTGTACCACCAAGATATCTTAAACTCAAATTTTTCACCTGATGCCAGAGGTTTTTCTAAATTGATACGCATCATGGTTTGATTGATTGTATGAGATAAATCACTACCATCAATGTTTTTAACACTCATGATATTAAATCCACCATCAAAAGGTTTACTAAACATAGCATTATACCAACGCTTGTTTAATTTTTCTGGAATTTTACTACTCGGAGTAATGTCTGGAGTTTTTGAATCCTTTGCTCTAACATTTTGATCTAATTGAACCCACAGGTATTTTAACGTGTCATCAGAATTATTATGGTAGGTAATGGTTTCGTTACCCGTAATTTTTTGATTGTCATCGTCTAGAACAATACTCATTTCATAATCTACTTTTTGTTGGCTGTAGTTTATTCCAGGAGCACCAGATGCAGTATGTTGGTTATTTGGCGTTGCTAACACATCTTTAAGTTGTCTAAACTTATTTTGGTTAATATGTCCCTTTTGTGTTTCTGTGGTCCTTTCTTGGGCTTGTATCATTGGTGACACAAACAGTATTGAAAGCATTAAAGATTTAAATTTATTCATTGTCAAAATATTTTAAAGTGAAAATTTATTAATGAGATATTATCCTTTTAATTTTTTTCTAAATTTATCAAACTTAGAATTATCTTTTTTAGGCCAACTATTATTTGAGGTGTCTATATCAGCCGTTTCAAGATCTGGATCAATAGTGATTTTTTTTATCTCTTTGGTGGTTTTAAAAACTTTAGAAACCTCATTGTCGTTATATCTCCAAATTTGTGCAGGATAATTATGACGTTCTTTCGTACCATCATTATATTCTAACTCAACAATTAAGGGCATTACTAAGCCGCCTGGTTTTTCGAAAGTTACCTCATAAAAGTAATTTGGAATTTCTTTTAGTAATGATTTTTCTTCATCTGACATTGAAGCTATATGGTCTTTTATTAAGGGTATTTCTGATGCAATTAAGCCATCATTCACAGCACCTTTTTGTTCCTCTTTGAAATACACAAGTTTCCCCTCATAATCGGCAAGATCCATACTATATCTTTTTGCCATTTTTTTAGCTTCATCTGTAGGTTGATCTGTCAAGTAGAACTTTTTAACTTCTTTTAAGGCAATATCATTATAATCTGTAGTATAAAACCAACCTCTCCAAAACCAATCTAAATCCATAGCAGACGCATCTTCCATGGTTCTAAAAAAATCAGCTGGGCTAGGGTGCTTAAACATCCATCTTTGAGAATATGTTCTAAAAGCGTAGTCAAATAACTCTGGACCCATAATAGTTTGCCTTAGCATATAAAGTCCAGCAGCAGGTTTGGTGTAAGCATTTGGACCAAAATTTTTAACATAATCACCTTGTGACATTATAGGTGAAAGATTATTCTGATTAATACTCATATAGCCCACGATATCTTTAGGAAGATTCCCTGTAATAAAGTTTGGATCATAATCTAATTCAGCTAAAATTTCAACAAATGAATTAATACCTTCATCCATCCATGTCCATTGTCGTTCATCTGAATTGACAATCATTGGAAAAAAATTATGACCTACTTCGTGAGTAATAACCCCAATCATTCCTCTTTTGGTTCTTTCAGAATATGAACCATCTGGGTTAGGCCTCCCATAATTAAAACAAATCATTGGATATTCCATACCTTGTCTGTCTGCATGAACAGAGATAGCTTTACTGTATGGATAATCAAAAGTCATTTTAGAATATTCCTCTAAGGTGTTAGCAACAACTCTAGTTGAGTGTTCCTCCCAAAGAGGGTTACCTTCTTTTGGATACAATGAAACAGCCATTACAGTTTTACCATTTATGTTTACAGCCATCGCATCCCAAATATATTTTCTTGAAGAAGCAAATGCAAAATCACGAACGTTTTTTGCATTAAAATGCCAAGTTTTAGTTTTCTTAGATCTTTCTTTTTCCGCTATTTCAGCTTCTTCTTGAGTAACAATAAAAACAGGATCTATGAATGAAGTTTTTGCTTTTTCAAAACGCTTTAATTGTTCTTTTGATAATACTTTCTTTTCGTTTAATAATTCACCTGTTGCATCAACTATATGATCTGCGGGAACAGTTATCTTTACATCATAATCTCCAAATTCTAATGCCCATTCACTTCTTCCCCAAAATTGCATGTTTTGCCAACCTTCAACATTGTCATAAACAGCTAATCTTGGAAAAAATTGAGCAATAGTGTAGTTTTTGTTTCCATCTTCAAATAATTCAAATCCAGACCTTCCTCCATCTGTAACCGAATTATTTATTAAATAATTCCATTTAATATTAAATTGAAAAGTTCCACCGGGAGTAAGAGGTTGAGGTAAGTTAATTCTCATCATGGTCCTATTTACAGTGTAGGAGAGCTGGTTCCCATTTACATTGTTCACTTCTTCAATTTTGAATCCAAAATCTGCAGGTTTTAAAATGTTATTTTTTATGAACGTTTTTGGTCCATTGTAGGGAGTGTTACCTAATTTTTCTGAGTTTGCTAGTGGTGTTTTAGAATCTGGTGATCTCATATTTTGATCTAATTGAACCCATAAATACTCTAAATAATCTTTAGAATTATTTTTGTAAGTAATAGATTCGTTACCAAAAATTCTATTTGTTTTCTCATCCAAAACAATATCCATTTTATAATCAACCTTTTGTTGAGTATACTCAAAGCCAGGAGCTCCTGAAGCAGTTCTTCTATTGTTAGGGGTGGGTAATACATCTTTGAGTTGCCTAAACTTATTTTGGTCTGTGTGCCCTTTGATTTGTTTTTTACCTGAATTTTGAGCAATTGTAGCAGTCATAACAAATAAAAAACTAAAAGCTAGAGATACTATTTTTTTCATATAATACTATTTTTTTAAAATTTTTGTTGAAATTAATAAACTAGAGTAAATAAATTAAAGTTTTTATTAAAATTTTAACAAAGCTTTATTTGTGTTTTTTGATAAAATTTTACTTTGCCTATCAGAACCATTCTTAAATTTTATAATATTTTGTTGTTGTTCAAAATAGGTAACAAGAATCGTGTTATATACTTCAAGAGATACTGGACTATCACTAACGTTAACTTCCAAATAAAAATAGACCAAATCTCCTTCATATTCTTTTCCAATAAAGTTGTAATTCACAAGTTCTTTATTAACTAAAAACCTTAAATTTTTTCTCAGATACTTCTGGAAATAAGAATCAACATCTTCTAACTCTTGTTTGGTAGTAAGTCTTAAGTCGACACTATACTCTTTATTAATTGCGAATTCAATGTCATCCATGAATACATTAATAATCACCTCTAAACTATCTTGATCCTTGTTGTACTCAATTTGAGTTAGGCTCAAGTAATATTTATGAGATGAAAAGGCTAGTGTGAATAGTAAAAAGAGGATCGCAATTTTTTTCATTAACAACAGTAAATAATGGGATTAAACTTAATCTTCTTTTTTATTGATGAGAAGTAAATAAGTAATACTCTCTTTTTTTAGCACGTTAATCAATTCTATTTTTCTATTTTCTTTGAATAAATTTTCTATTCCCAGCGGGTTGCAATATTCTAGAAAACTGTAATATTTTTCAGTTGGAATTTTAAGATCATTTTCAAAAAAAGTTTCTCCAAATTCGCTTATTAACATTTCAGGAAATTTTTCTCTAAAATCGAAGTCTCTTCTTAAAGCCCAAAGCTTTTCTGAATATTTGAAAGGGATTGATACTCCACCACCAGCTCCAGCAAACATAGCTATAGGATCAACATTATTCATCGGTGGTTTTACTCTTTGATCTATGTAGTCACCATTGTAGATGATATTCATATTTACTCTCGAAAAATTCATAGTATTTTTTAATGCTTCAGCTCTTCTATCCTCTGGAGTTTTTTTTAAGTCGAGAGATAAAAAACCATCTAAATCATTTCTTCTGAGCACTACTTCATCTAATTCATATGTAGAGCTTATCATAAAAACATCTAAAATTTCAGATCTGTAGACAAAATTATTAACGATACGATATATAGTTTTGTGTTGCACAGAAGAAAATTTTAAAGTATCTCCAACAGAAACAACAATTTTATAGTCTCCAAAATCATTTGAAAAAGTTCCTATATTGGTTTTTAAATTAACAATATTCGCATTTTTAACAACACTACTAGAATCTTTAAGCTTTCCATAAAGCCAAAATTTATTTTTTTGGGCGAGTAGGGTACTGCTAAAAATAATTAAAATAAAAAGAGATATTTTAGTCTTCAAAATAGAAAGTATTGTTATACTATAAAAGTACAATATAATTTTTTTATTGTAAAACTACTTTTGTTTTAATTCAATTAAAAAATTAATGCTTTCATCTTCCAATAATTTAATGAGATCAAGTCTTTTATTTTCTTCATATAATTTCTCAACATTAAATTGCATACAGTATTCTAAGAATTTAGTAATTTGATTATTTTTTATATTTAGTTCTTCAAAAAAACTATTTCCAAAATCGGTTAATATTTTATTTTTCAAAAGCTCATTTGATTCTTTTTTTGATAATTTGTTTTTCTTCTTTTTTGGAATTAAGCTAAATAAACCATTAACAATACCCACCAAATTAGCCCCATTAAAAGCTCTTGAGGGATCTGTATTCTTCATACTTGTTTTCGCAAGCTCACTGTGTTTTATGTTTGGTTTGTTTAAAATACCCTTTTGAGATTTTTTAGAGATATTGTCAATAATGTTACTTAACTTTTTACCCTTGAGAGCTATAGTGTCTTTAGGAACTTTTTTTCGATCTATTCTTAAATCACCAATTAAATCATGCTTTTTTACGGTTACTTCGTTTAAAACGTAGTTCTTATTCTTTAAAATTAGGTTTAATTTTTTACTGAAAAATATTCTATCAGTTATAATTTTTTTAATAGTTTCAAATTGTACTGAAGTGAATTCTAAGGTATCACCTAAGGAAACGGTAATCCTATATTGTCCATAATCATTAGAGTATGTTCCTTTTAATGTATTTAGATTTATAACGTGAACATCTTTAATTAAGTTTAATGAATCTCTTACCATTCCCTTCAGAAATACATTACTTTTCTGTGCGAATAGCTGAGAGGAACTGATTAATAATACCATTAAAATTAATTTCTTATTCACTCCTAATAATTTATAATTTACAAGATATATATTCGAATTCTAAATTTTTATATAGAATCCAATAATATTTTGTTAATTAACAAATGCATTATGTATTTTTGAAAACTTATGAAGAAACTTCTTATCGCAAGCTCATCTACAATTCATGGAAGTGATTTTTTAGAATATTTATCACCAACATTAATTTCTTTTTTCGAGGGGGTCTCTTCATTAGTTTTTATTCCTTATGCTAGGCCAAGTGGAATTTCTTATGATGAGTATACTTCAAGAGTTGCTCATTTTTTTAATACAATTGGAATTGATGTAACTGGAATCCATGAGTTTGAATCTCCTGTCGAAGCCCTAAAAAAAGCTGAGGCTGTTTTTACTGGTGGGGGTAATACTTTTGAATTAGTTAATCAATTGTATAAACAAAATCTTTTTTCAATTCTTTCTGAGGTTTTAAATAATGGAACTCCATATTTGGGGACCAGTGCTGGAAGTAATATTTGCGGAATTTCCATGATGAACACAAATGATATGCCTATCGTATATCCTCCAAGTTTTTTAACACTTGGAATTATTCCATTTAATATTAATGCTCATTATATAGAGCCAGTTAAAGGCTCTAAACACATGGGGGAGACTAGGGAGACTAGGATTAAAGAATATCATTTTTTTAATCACACACCTGTTTTAGGTTTACGTGAAGGTAGTTGGTTGGAAGTAGTTGATGAAAGCATTACTTTAAAAGGAAGTTTACCTGGTAAATGGTTTGAAAAGGATAAAAAACCTATGGATATTCCGATTAATTCAATTTTAAAATAATTGTCTTTAATAAGTAACGTAATCTATAATTTCAAGACCATATCCAATCATTCCAACGCGCTTAGTCTGCTGTGTGTTTGTCATTAGTTTAATTTTACTAATGTTAAGATCGTGTAAAATCTGCGCTCCAATTCCAAAATCTTTATTGTCCATAGCCATCATTGGTGCTTTCATTACTCCGTTAGCTTGATTTTCTTTAAGAATGTGTAAACGATTCAATAAGTTTTGAGACTGATTTTGCTGATTTATAAATAAAATAGCGCCTTTACCACTTTCATTAATGGTTTGAAACATTTGATCGAGTTTCTTATCCGCATTATTAGTTAGAGTGCCTAGAATATCATTATTTATTAAGGTTGAGTTAACCCTAGTTAAGACTACCTCATCAGTATTCCAAACGCCTTTGGTTAGCGCTATATGAATTTGATTGTTTGTTGTTTGCTGGTAGGCTCTTAAACGAAAATCTCCAAACCTAGTTTTTATAGTATAATCCTCTTTTTTTTCAATTAAAGAATCATGTTCCATTCTATAGGCAACTAAGTCTTCTATGGATACAATTTTTATATCAAATTTTTTTGCAACATCTATTAATTGAGGTAAACGAGCCATAGTACCATCCTCGTTCATTATTTCAACAATTAATCCAGCAGGTTTTAGATTTGCTAAACGTGCAAAGTCAATAGCAGCTTCAGTATGGCCAGTTCTTCTCAATACTCCACCTTCTTTTGCTTTTAACGGAAATATATGCCCAGGCCTTGCTAAGTCAAAAGATTTTGTATCATTATCTATTAATGCTTTTACAGTTGCTGATCTATCTGAAGCAGAAATACCTGTAGTTACACCTTTTCCTCTCAAATCAACAGATACAGTAAAAGCAGTTTCCATGGGATCAGTATTATTTGAAACCATCATTCCTAATTCTAATTCTTTACACCGTAATTCAGTTAGGGGGGCACAAATTAAACCACGGCCATGAGTGGCCATAAAATTGATCATATCTGGAGTTACCATCTCTGCAGCGGCTAAGAAATCACCTTCATTTTCTCTGTTTTCATCGTCTACTACAATGATAATTTTTCCGTTTTTAATGTCTTGAATAGCCTCTTTAATCGTATTCAATTCTATTTTTTTGGAGCTTATATTTGTTGTATTCATTTGTTTCTTTATTCAGAAGGTTTGGCCTTTTTTATGAATTTTGTTAATGGATGTAAAAATACATCAATATTAAATAATCCCATTCCTTTTGATGCTCTTCTTGTTAGAAAAAAAGCAAAAGGAACCATAATTATACTTGAAACCCAAGAACCTACAAAAGCTGAAAGAGAACTTTCTTCGGCTAGGTTTCTGCCAAATGTATTTACAAAAAAATAGATGACATAAATAATTATAGCTAGGATCATAGGTAAACCAAAACCTCCTTTTCTTATTATTGAACCTAGTGGAGCTCCAATGAAAAATAAAATTAAGCAAGAGAGAGAAATGGCTATTCTGTTGTGAAATTCTATATCATAAAGGTTTAAGATTTTTCTTTTCCATTGAATAGATTTCTTATCTGTTTTAATGTTTTTATTTGAATTTTTCACATTGTTAATGGCTGAATTCAAAACACTAATCTTTCCACTCAAATTAAAGTTATTTAAAACCTCGGGTTTAAACTTAATTAAACTCAGAGAATCCTCTTGTTTATAGAGCTCTTTTGCATTTATTTTAATATAAATACTTTTGGATTTAGATGTTAAATACTCATCATAAGATAATTTCATTGCCGGAATGGTGTCTTTTAATTGCCCTAGACTTAACATGTTATAACTTTTCGTGTATTTTTCGTCATCTAAGTCACCATCCGTAAACTTTGAAATATCAATATTAAATGTATATTCATTAAAAGTTGCATTTGATGCTGGCATTTTTTTCATTGACTTAACACTCCTTCTTTTAGGAATATGTTCTTCATGATAATAGCCATCATATAATACAAGTGTCATGTATTTACTTCCTTCTTCACTAATAATCTTTCCTTTTTCGGCAGTGATTATTTTTTTATTACCCTTTTTTGATGACAAGTCATAAATTAAAACCTTTTTAAGTAAGTTTTTTTCTTCACCATATTTTTCGTCAAATTTTATTTGGTAATTAGGTATTTCTGAATTAAAACTTCCTGAAATTAAAGCTAATGCAGGGGTTTTCTTTTTTATATTATTTGTTAAGTTTTTTTGTTTCAAAGTAGCATAAGGAAACACATAGTTTAGTGACAGAAAATTCAACATACTAATTATTAATGTCAATATGATTAATGGTCTCATTAATCTCATTAAAGAAATACTTGCAGATTTAGCCGCTGCAAACTCATAGTTTTCAGACATGTTACCCAATGCCATAATAGAGGATAGTAAGACCGCTATTGGTAATGCTTGAGAGGATACAACTAAAGCAGTATAATAAAGAAATTTAAATATAAAAAAAAGCCCAATACCTTTTCCTGCTATACTTTCAAAAGCCATCCAAAGTGCTTGCATTACAAGTACAAATAGGATTATTAAAAAAGTTGCAAAAAATGGAACTAAAAATGATTTTAAAATATATCGATCTAAAATTTTCATCTAGTCTATTAAATAGCCAAGTTTTTCATATGAATTTTGATCAAACTGAAACAATTCATTAGAGATGTTTTGATTGCTTTTAAATTGATCTATAGTTAAAATGGTTTTTGTACCATTATCACCAAACTGTATTAATTTATAGATTTGGCTAGTTTTTATATCTATACCTAAATTAACTTTTACAATTTCAGAATCTGTATCTATAGGCGTAAGATCAATGAATTGAACTTTTCGCCCTTTTATATTTTTAATTACCCCCATCTTGTACTCGTATCCTTCTTTATAAAAAGTTAGTAATTTTGATGGGTAAATTACACCATCATCTTCCTGTAAGTCTTGATCATTAATCATAACTTCTTTTTCATCATGGTTGATAACATATAATTTGAGGCCATCGAAAATAAAGGTATTTCCTAAATAATTTAAATTATACTTTTCTCCTTGAAGTGTAATAGAACCTTTGGTAGGTAGTTCATCACCTTCATAAATTCCGGCTTCTTCATTTGTGAGTGAAGTGCTAAAGTCTAGGACCATATTATTGTATGATTTCATTGTTGTTGAAACAGCATCTAATAAAATTATAGCTTCGTCTTTCTGTTGAGAAAAAGCTATAGTATTTACTAAGAGTGTAATAACAAATAACCAAATTTTATTCATTTTATCTGTTTTTTTCATTTTCTAATAATTGTTCAAGAGCAGCTAAATCCTGAATTAGAACTTGTCTAGCTTTACTTCCCTCGAAGTTTCCTACTATACCAGCGGCTTCGAGTTGATCAATTAATCGTCCAGCTCTGTTGTACCCAAGTTTTAATTTTCTTTGCAATAAAGATGCTGATCCTTGCTGAGCAATAACTATAATTTCAGCCGCATCTTTGAATAGCTTATCTCTATCAGAAATATCTATATCAAGACTTGTGCCACCTTCTTCACCCACATATTCAGGTAAAAGATGTGCATCTGGATATGCTCTTTGAGAACCAATAAAATCAGTAATTTTTTCTACTTCTGGAGTATCAACAAAAGCACATTGAATTCTTTCTATTTCATTTCCAGCAGTGTAGAGTAAATCTCCACGACCAATTAATTGATCGGCACCACCAGCATCCAAAATAGTTCTTGAATCTATTTTTGAGGTTACTCTAAATGCAATTCTAGCAGGGAAGTTTGCTTTTATTATACCAGTAATAACGTTCACTGAAGGTCTTTGTGTTGCAACAATTAGATGTATCCCAATTGCTCTTGCCAATTGGGCTAGTCGAGCTATAGGTGTTTCTACTTCTTTTCCGGCCGTCATGATCAAATCTGCAAATTCATCAATTACTAAAACAATATAAGGAAGGAATTGATGTCCATCATTAGGATTTAATTTTCTAGCTTTAAATTTAGTATTGTATTCTTTTATATTTCTGACCATTGCAGATTTAAGCAAGTCATAACGATTATCCATTTCTATACACAAAGAATTTAAAGTATTTACAACCTTTGTAGTATCTGTTATTATTGCTTCCTCTGAATCTGGGAGTTTTGCCAAATAGTGACGTTCAATTTTATTGAATAGGGTTAGTTCTACTTTTTTGGGATCAACTAATACAAATTTAACTTCTGCAGGATGTTTTCTGTAAAGTAATGAGGTAAGGACAGCGTTTAAACCTACAGACTTTCCTTGTCCTGTAGCACCCGCCATTAATAAGTGAGGCATTTTTGCTAAATCAACAACAAAAGTTTCATTTGAAATAGTTTTACCTAGTGCAATGGGTAACGCCATGTTTGATTCTTGAAATTTCTTAGAAGCTATAACAGAATACATGGAAACAATAGTAGATTTTTTATTAGGAACCTCAATACCAATAGTACCTTTTCCAGGAATTGGAGCAATAATTCTTATTCCAAGGGCTGATAATGATAATGCAATATCATCCTCTAAATTTTTTATTTTTGAAATTCTAATACCGGCCTCAGGCACTATTTCGTATAAAGTAATTGTTGGTCCAACAGTAGCTTTAATTTTTGCTATTCCTATTTTATAATTTTTTAAAGTATCAACAATTTTATTTTTATTGAGTTCTAATTCCTCAGGGTCTATGGATATACTCTCGTTGTATTGTTTTAATAGATTTAATGTAGGAAATTTAAAATTTCCTAATTCAAGAGTTGGATCAAACTCTCCAAAATCCTTTACTAATTTTTTTGATAAATTTTCGGAAACATTTTCCTCCTCTGTAATTTCTTTAATATCAATCTCTACAAGATCCTCTTCTTTTGCTTCAATTTTAGAAATAGGTTCTTTAGTATTTGAAGTTACTTCATCAGTTGAAGTCAATACTTCTGAATGATTTTCAATTGTTGGTTTTAAATTCTCAACAGACAATTCAAATTCAGATTTTTCTTCAATTATTGCCTCAGGTTCCTCTGGAGTAACTTCTTGATTATAAGTAGAATAAACTTCAGTATTTTCTTCTTTGTTAGTTTTAAATTTATTTATGATCAACTCAGGCGTAATTTTAAATCTAATAATTAAATATGTTAGCAATAGAAATATTAAACTAATACCTAAGCCTGTTCTTCCAATAAATAATTGGATATATTGATTCAATTCGTATCCTACTACACCGGCCAAAAGAGTATCTGATTTATCTAAGAAGCCTAATGAAATAGAAATCCACATCATAGATAAAAGCCCCCAATTATAGGAAACAATTAACTTAGATAATTTAGTTTTAAATAACCAAAATAGCCCTGATAAAAATAAAAGATAAGGAAGAATAAAAGCGCCTAAACCAACGCCCTTATAAATAAAAAAATGACTCAAATTGGCTCCAACTTTACCTAATAAATTTTTTCCTTGTACCGTTTTATTCGAAAATTCATTAATAATACTTTGGTCTTCTTGCCAACTAAAGAAAAAAGAAATAAATGCAACCAAAAGAAACAAAGAAAAGAATAACAGAAAAGAACCAATTACGGTTTGAATTTGCCTACTTTTAAAAATATTGATAATCGAATTTGACCCTTGAGATTTTATTTTTGTAGTATTTTTAGTCTTTTTGGCCATAAAGAATATTTAAGAAGTAAATATAAAGTATTTACTTAGAAAAGTAATGCTATTTTAGGAATGTATATAATTCCTGCAATAATTAAAGAAATTATTGCAGCAATCCCTGAAGAGCCTGCAGAAACGTCTTTAATGAATCCAATTTTTTTATGATAATCTGGATGTACAAAATCAGCTAATTTTTCTATTCCTGTATTTAACGATTCTGCAACTAGAACTAGACCAATGGCAAGGGTTTGAATAAGCCATTCAATGGTATTAATATTAAAATAAAACCCAGCTATAGAAATTAATAAAACAATAAATAACTGAGCTTTAATACTACTCTCTGTGGAAATTAGAAACCAAATGCCACGAAGTGAAAATTTTATACTTCTAATTCGTTCAACAATAAAGTTATCTTTTGGGTTCTTCACAGGTATAATTTATAGTGCTGCCAGAGCATTATCATAATTAGGCTCATTTGCAATTTCAGAAACTTGTTCTGAATAACTGATATTTCCATCAGAATTTATAACAATCACTGCTCTTGAATGTAAATTTTTGAAGGCACTGTCTGCAATTTCTAATCCATAGTTTTTACCAAAATTTCCATCAGCAAAATCAGATAGCATTATTACGTTTTCTATTCCCTCTGCACCACAAAACCTTTGTTGCGCGAAAGGTAAATCTCTAGATATACACAACACTTTTGTGTTTTCCATACTTGCTGCAGATTTATTAAAAGATCTTACCGAGGCAGCACATGTCCCTGTATCTACACTTGGGAATATATTTAATAACAATGTAAATCCATCAAAATCAGATAATGATTTCTTTGAAAGATCAGTTGCTGTTAATTGAAAGTCAGGTGCTTTAGTTCCATTTTTAGGGATATCACCAGTAGTTGATATAGGAGTTCCTCCTAGGGTTATTTTTGTCATTTTATATATTTTTTAATAGTGTAAAAGTAATAGAATAAAGCTAGTAAATTTGTTTCAAAATTGTTAATTATTAGACTAATTATTATAATACCTTCGTGACTTATTTTTACAACCTATGAATTTAAGTATTTACACAAAAGAATTCAAGTATAATTGGACACTTGCTGCTCCTGTTATGCTCGGAATGTTAGGTCACACTTTTGTGAGTTTTGTAGATAATATTATGGTTGGCCAATTAGGAACAGCAGAATTGGCTGCGGTCTCATTAGGAAATAGTTTTATGTTTATCGCCATGTCTATTGGGATTGGTTTTTCTACTGCGATAACCCCTTTAATAGCAGAAGCAGATGCTGCTACTAATTTTATAAAAGTGAAATCTACTTTTAAACATGGCTTATTTTTATGTTCTATTTTGGGGATTAGTATGTTTATACTTTTACTTCTTTCAAAGTCACTTCTGCATAGTAATTTTTTAAATCAACCAAAGGAAGTTGTGAATCTAGCAATTCCTTATTTAGACCTGGTAGCTTTTTCTTTAATTCCTTTAATTATCTTCCAAGCATTTAAACAGTTTAGTGATGGGTTATCCATGACTAAATATCCAATGTATGCAACAATTATAGCTAACATTATTAATATAATTTTAAATTATATTTTAATTTTTGGGAAATTTGGTTTCCCTGCTTTTGGAATAGTTGGTGCTGCTTATGGTACCCTTATATCTAGATTTATCATGGTTTCATATTTGTGGTGGTTATTGGCAAACAAAGAACGATCTAAGAAATTTGTAACCACGATTAAATTTTTTGTGCTAGAGAAATTTATGCTCAAGAAAATAATTAGTTTAGGTGCTCCCAGTGCCATGCAAATGTTTTTCGAAATAGCTATTTTCACAGCTGCCATATGGCTTAGTGGTTTATTGGGTAAAAACCCTCAAGCGGCAAATCAAATTGCTTTAAATTTATCTTCTATGACATTTATGATTGCGATGGGGCTTGGTGTTGCTGCTATGGTAAGAGTTGGGAATCAGAAAGGCTTATTGAAATTTATAGAATTAAGAAGAATAGCAATTTCAATTTTTCTTTTTGCTGTCATATTTGCTGCTGGTTTTGCCATATTGTTTTTAATTTTTAGATTTCAATTACCTAAAATATATGTTGATTTAACTGATCCAGAAAATTTAATTGATACAATGGAAGTAGTAAATATTGCTTCACAATTATTATTAATAGCTGCAATTTTTCAAATTAGTGATAGTATTCAGGTAGTTGTTTTAGGAGCATTGCGTGGACTTCAAGATGTAAACATACCAACCTTAATTACTTTTATTTCATACTGGATCATTGGATTTCCTATCAGTTTTTTCTTAGGGAAAGAGGATGTTTTTGGTAGCGTAGGAATCTGGGTAGGATTATTAGCAGGGTTATCATCTGCATCTATTTTATTATATCTTCGCTTTAATTATTTAACTTTAAAATTGATAAAAACAAAAAACCATGGTCTTACCTAAATTTTTATTAGCTGATAACAGTAGTTTTCCTGAAGATATTTTCGTTCTTCATACAGAATTTCCTCGTTTTTTAATCAATTTAAAAGATGATGAAATTGAATGGTTTGAGGATTTATCTGGAGAAAGAGAAGATGATATTGCAGATGAAGTTTCCAATCTTATTGAAGCAGCCTCTTTATTTTATGACAAGCAAATTGAAGGTTATGAATAGTTATCTAAGGATTAAATGTTTGCTGTAAACTCTAAAAAAACTTCTTTATGCAGTGTGAGATTTATCTTTGGTGATATTGATATTCGTACAATATAATCTTTATCTCCTTCTTTTGTGGTTCCTTGTGTAGACGTAGCAGGCACAGTCCAATAGCTGCCTTTGAGTTGGCCATAACTTACACAAAACTTACTCTCATCGGGTATTTTTTTAATCATTAAATTTATTAATTTAAGATTTAATGCCCTTTTGTAATTTTCTTTTTCTTTGGCCGTATTTCCTTTTGTTGGAAGGTCTAATGAAAAAACTGATGGAGTAAAACCTTGATTAGCTAATTCTTTAGAAACAAAGTTGATTTTTGCACTCGGTAAGTTTTTAGTGATGAAGTCCACAAAATCACGAGTATTTTGATATGCATCAAATATTCTTTGATTCATGGAGGGTAACTGTTTTGCTAAAATCTCATATTGAAGATCTGTGGCTTGATTATCGCATATACTAAGATGCTTATCAATTTTAACCATCAAAGAATTTGTTTTTTCATTTCCCACACAATATCCTGCTGTACACTGCCCTCCACTTGGAAATTTAGAACCACTAACATAAGAAATGGCTTTAACCTTAGAAAATATTTCAACACTATCTAAAAACGGGGTATTAGGACAGAAAGTTTGGTCTAAAACAAAAACAGGATTAATTGCATAGTTACTTAAAGTAGTTTTACGTTTTTTCTCTAAAACTGTTTTTAATTGTTTTAAATCTGGAACTTCAACTCTTGGATTAGTAGGAATTTCAGCTATGATAAATGGAACAGCATCCTGAACCGCAATTTCATCTAGAATAACATCTATGCTCTGCGTCATGTCGTTTTCTCTATCAACTGGTAAATCAATTACTTCAACATTTTTTATGCATGCAGCAACCCGCCTTGCTTGGTCATTAGTTCCGCCATAACAATTAGGGGGAACTATAAATTTTATGGGTTTTCCTTGGTAGTTTTCTTGTGCAAAGTCTACTAAACCCATCATGATAGCATATTGCATAGAGAGACCACTAGAACCAATTAATGGCGTAGTTTTCGCACCAGTAATAGTGATGATTTCATCTCTGACAATTTTTTTATTGAACTCTATTTCTGGTGATGAAATAGTAAAAGTTGAATTTTTAATTAAAGCTAGTAAAGCTGTGTGACAATTTGCAGGAGTCATGGCAATTGTCTCTCTTCTCCTTACATGTTGGATTTCAGAGATATAGTGTTCGTTTTGTTTTCCATTAACAACTAATACACTACCAAGTTTTTTATATATATTAATAAAAAAATCAATTTTTAATTTTAGATGATTAACATCTATTTTTTCTGATTGTGAGACCAATACAGTACTGCCTTCAAAATCTGAAATATCAGATAATTTTTGAACCTTTTTTAGTTCAAAACTATAACCATAGGTTTGTTTAATAGTTTCATAATCAAAGAAATCTAAACAATTGTCTGTGTAGATGATTCGAGTATTTATATGTGCCAATAAATTTTTTCTTAGTATGGAAAGAATTGGAATAGTCTGAGATGAAAAACTTATGATGTTTTTTGGATTTATTTCGTGTAAACGCGCTATTGACCATTCTAAAACACACGATAATGGATGTCCCAAACGAATGTAATCATAAGCGGTTGGTAAATTATTTAAGGCAGAAGTTTCAGTGCTATCTTTTTTACTTAACAATTCAAACTGTTCTATAAATTCAGTTTTGGCTAATTTTTCATCATAAATATCTAATCGATGTGTAGTAGTAGATAGCCAACTCTTTGGCATTTTTTCTAATACATTTTTTAGATAATCTTTCATGTTATTATTTTTATGATTTTAAAAAAGTTTTATCCTTTACCTTTTTCTACTAATTCTAGTTTTTCCAAAGAAGCTTCAGTTGTGAAATTCCCGTAATTAATAAAAGCTTTTTTCTTTTCAATCTTTTCTATAGTTCCTACAGAATTTCCATCGATAAGCCTAACGCTATCGTTAATTTTGAATATATATTCGGCCTTTATTTTTGCCAATTTTTTAGCTTCTTTATTTTTTACTTTTCTTATTTCAACTACCTTTTTCATTACTTCATTTTCTACTTTTTGAATAACTTCTTGTAGTTGTTTTTCAACAATTTTAGCTTGTTGTTTTTGTGACTTTGTTTTTGGCTTTGTGGGGTTTTTCTTAGCGTATTTTACTTTTTCATCAGCAACCCATTTATTGAAATTTAGAGTTAATTCTTTTTTATTATTTGTCTGTAAATATTTATTGAATAGTTCATTGGTTTTTCTTCCTAACGATAACATTTTTTGATTCTTATCATATAATTCTTGAAACCCAGCTAATTTTGCTTGAATTTTTTCTTCCTTATCTTGTAAACTTTCTATATGTTTTTGTCCTTTAGTTTTTTGCTTTTCTAGATTTTCAGAATTTTTATGAAGACGATTTCTTTCTTTTTGAAGTTTTGAGATGGTTTTATCTAAACGAATTTTCTCAGTTTCAACTCGTTTTTTAGCTTTATTAATCAAACTAAATGGAATTCCATTTTTTTGCGCAACTTCAAATGTAAAAGAACTCCCAGCTTGACCCAAATACAATTTATATAGTGGTTCAAGAGTTTGTTCATTAAATTGCATATTAGCGTTAGTTACATAGTCTAATTCATTTGCTAAAACTTTTAAATTGGAATAGTGAGTTGTAATGATTCCAAAAGCTTTTTTATCATAAAACTCTTCTAAAAATATTTCTGCTAAAGCTCCTCCCAATTCAGGATCACTACCTGTACCAAATTCGTCTATTAAAAACAACGTATTTTCATTGCATTTTCGTAGGAAATAACGCATATTTTTTAATCTATAACTATAGGTGCTTAGTTGATTTTCAATAGATTGGTTATCTCCAATATCTGTTAAAACAGTATCAAATATTGTTGTTTCACTTTGTTCATTCACAGGTATTAGAATACCACTTTGCAGCATTACCTGCAATAAACCAATAGTCTTTAAAGTAATACTCTTACCCCCGGCATTTGGTCCAGAGATGACTATAATTTGTTGTTTTTCATTTAGCTCTATAGTTTGTGGAACAACTTCTAATGCCTCTTCTTTATTATTTACTAAAAGGATAGGATGGAAGGCATCTTTAAAATAGACTCTTTTATTTTCTCCAATTTTTGGTAATAATCCATTAATAGAATATGCATATTTAGTTTTTGAACTAATCACGTCTAAATGTGTTAAATAGTCTAGCTGTGATTCTAATAATGCTGTATAAGGTCTTATTTTGTAACTTAAAGTTTTAAGGATTCTAATAACTTCTTGCTTTTCCTCATATTCTAGATTTTGTAGTTCTCTCTGATATGCGAGTGTAGCTTGTGGTGCAATATATACAATGTTACCCGATTTTGAAGAGCCAAGTAAACTTCCTGATACTTTTTTTCGATACATGGCTAATACAGCTAGTACACGGTGATTATCAATAATAGATTCTTTAATGTCATCTAAATAACCTGAAGCCTTTGCTTTACTTAACGCTGAAGAAAAACTTTGTCCAATTTTACCATTTAACCCACCGATACTTCTTCTTATTTTTCTTAATTCAGGAGAGGCATTATCTACAACTTCTCCATATGGAGAAATCACTTTTTTTATATCGTCTATAATTTCTTGAATAAAATCAACATTTTCACTTAAAATAGAAAGTTGTGGAAAGTAGGTGTGAAATTTTTTAAAATATTTTTTTAACTCTTTAATAGTCTCAGATGTTGAAGCAATTTTTAAAAAACTTTCTGTTTCTATATAACTATCTTCAATAGTTAATCGTTTTATCTGTTCATAAATATTATCAAAACCGTGATTGGGAATTCTATTGTCGCTCTCAAATGATGATAGGTATTCATTTGTGAATTCTAATTCTCGAAGTAGTCTTTTTTTATTAGAAAAAGGTAAGGTTTCTAAAACTTGTTTTTTTCCTAATTCTGAAATACTAAAGGTTGCAACTTGTTGAATAACCGTTGTAAATTCTAAATCTTGTAATGCTTTCTCAGAGATATGTATATTCAAACCTTTATATTTGGTGCATACAAAAATAACAAAAGAATGATTATTAATATTGAGGAAAACTGGAAAAATATCTTACAACCAGAATTTGAAAAAGAGTCTTTCAAAAACCTCACTAGATTTGTGAAATCTGAATATCTAAATCATATTTGTTATCCTGAAGAAAAAAATATTTTTTCAGCTTTTAATACATGTTCATTGGAAAATTTAAAAGTAGTAATCATTGGTCAAGATCCATATCATGGTAAAGGTCAAGCAAATGGTTTATGTTTTTCTGTTATGGACAATATGAAGCAACCTCCTTCATTAAAAAATATTTTTAAAGAATTACAAGCAGATCTTGATAGACCTATTCCAACTTCTGGAAACTTATCTTCTTGGGCTAGGCAAGGTGTCTTGTTATTAAATTCAACGTTAACAGTTCGTGAAGGAGAAGCAGGAAGTCATCAAAATAAAGGATGGGAACAATTTACAGATGCTGTTATTGATAAGGTTTCAAAACAGAAAGAACATTTAGTTTTTTTGCTTTGGGGGAAGTTTGCCCAAAGTAAGATAAAACTTATAAATCTTAATAAACATAAAGTTTTAGTGGCACCACATCCTTCACCACTAGGAGCATGGAGGGGTTGGTTTGGGTGTAAACACTTCTCTAAAACAAATGAATATCTTAACAAAGAATCTCTAAAAGAGATTGTATGGTAATTTTACTTTTTTAAAAGTAAACTCAAATATTTATGAATAAAAAACTAGGATTTTATCAATTCTAGTGATTGATTAATTTGGTTTTGTTTTGGTGGTTTTTCTGAGGATTTTATGAGATTGTCTGCCAATCCACAAGATTTTGAAGTACTTCTACAAGATGTAAAACTGATCAAACTGAGAACAAAGATGGAAACATAAATATATCTTTTCATAAGTTATAATTTATACTTTAAAAGTACGTATTTTTTTACATACACTTTTAATCATTTTTAAATTTTTAGTGTATATTTTTTACTTCACTAATTTCTCTAATGTGTAAAGGATTAAATCTCCAATCACCTGATTTGGGTTTTCACTAAATTTTCCTAGCGCTCTATTTGCAATAATTGCATTCATAGAACATGCCTGATGTCCTAATAGCTTAGCCAACCCGAATATGGCAGATGTTTCCATTTCTAAATTAGTAACTTTAATTCCTTTATAATCGAAAGTATCTATTTTAGTATTTAGTTTGGGGTCTTTAACCGCTAAACGTAGGGATCTTCCCTGAGGTCCATAAAAACCTCCAGCTGTAGCTGTCATTCCTTTGAAAATTATATCAGAAGTGATTTTAGATTCTAGTACTTTACTATTAGTAATTACCAATGGATAACTTTTTTTTTCATCCCATTGAGTATGCTTCACAAAAGCGTTTTCAATTTCAGGATGAGATATAGTTTCAGTAGGGTAAGAGCGTAACATTCCATTAATATCTAGAGCGTAAGTACTCATCAAAAAGCTATCAATAGGAATATCTTTTTGTAAAGAACCCGATGTACCAATTCTTATAATGTTAAGAGCTGTATGATTTTTCTTAATTGTTCTAGTTTGTAAATTTATATTTACTAAAGCATCTAATTCATTTAAAACAATATCAATATTGTCTGCACCAATTCCTGTTGAAATTACAGATATTCTCTTATTTTTATAGATTCCAGTAGTTGTTTTAAATTCTCTCTTGTGTGTTGAAAACTCAATAGAATCAAAATGTTGTGTAACTTTATCAACCCTCTCTGGATCTCCAACAAAAATTATATCATTAGAAATATTCTCTGGTTTCAAGTTTAAATGGTAAATACTGCCATCATCATTTAGAATTAGTTCTGAATCTTTCAATTTCATTTTTAGTAACAAATTTATAATAGCTTAACCACCTACACGTTTAACTGAAAAACCTTTATTCTGTAATATTTCCATTATTTTATCTCTATAATCACCTTGTATTATAATGCTTTCATTTTTAAAACTGCCACCAACACTAAGTTTAGTTTTTATTTCTTTGGCTAAAATTTTAAAATCTTTAACCGCACCATTATAACCTTCAATAATAGTAATTGGCTTTCCCTTACGTTTTTCGTATTTACATAATAATGGTTCATCTTGAAGCCAAATATTAGATTTGTTAACCTTTACTGGGTCATCTTGTATTTTGTGATCTGGAAATAAATTTTTTAGTTGATCTTTAAAATCCATAAAATTCTATTTGGTTAATCCCAATTCACGTAAGCGTTCGTTTAAGAAATCTCCTGCAGTAATGTCTTCAAATTCTTTTGGGTTATTTTGATCTATACACCCATCCAAGACATTTAATTTCATATTGCTTATCGGGTGTAAAAAGAAAGGAATAGAATATCTAGAGGTACCCCACAATTCTTTTGGGGGGTTTGTTACTCTATGTATAGTTGATTTTAATCTATTATTACTATGACGTGAAAGCATATCACCAACATTAATCATAATTTCATCAGGTTCAGCGATAGCGTCTATCCATTCTCCATTTAAGTTTTGAACTTGTAAGCCTTTTCCTTGAGCCCCCATTAATAATGTAATTAAATTAATATCACCATGAGCAGCAGCTCTTACTGCATTTTTTGGTTCAGACTGAATGGGAGGGTAGTGTATAGGCCTTAATATACTATTACCGTTATGAATATATTGATCAAAATACTTTTCATCTAACCCTAAGTGAATGGCCAAAGATCGTAATACATATTTAGCTGTTTTTTCTAACATCCTGTATGTTGTTTTACCTACCTGATTAAATTCAGGCAACTCATCAACTAAAACATTTTTTGGATATTCTTGATCTAGTTCAGTATTATTTTCAACATATTGGCCAAAATGCCAAAACTCCTTTAAATCTCCTTCTTTTCTGCCTTTAGCACTTTCTTTTCCAAAGGAAACATAGCCTCGCTGACCACCAATTCCTGGAACTTCGTATTTTCTTTTAACTTCTGTAGGGAGTTCGAAAAATTTTTTTATTTGTTCATACAATTTTTCTACAAGCGAATCATCTAAAAAATGCCCCTTTAAAGCGACAAACCCAATATTTTCATATGCATGCCCTATGTCATTAATAAATTGTTGTTTTTTTGAGATATCATTAGATAAAAAATCAGCTAAATTAACGCTAGGTATTTTATTCATGGTATTATTTTTTATATGAGGAGTTAAGTTAGTAAAAAATAAAGTTATTTTTTACGAAAAGGTATTAAATATGAAATTGTGTAGTTGAATCCAAAACCTGTATTGCTTGTATATACTCTATTAAAGCCAGGTGCATAATGAGTTTTAAAATTTACCGGATCCTTTAAGCTAACCATTATTTTATAGGAACCACTGAATGTTAGGAAAATATTTGAATACACTTCTGCTCTAAAACCTAGTACTAATTCAGACCAATGCGCTGTAAGTCCTTTTACTGTGTTTGGTTCATTAGTAATCAATGCTGGTAATAGAGGATTACTATTTATTTGATAATTGTTTAGTGTTTGTTCAAACGTAGCAAAACCATAACGAAAACCAGTGAAGATTTCATTATTCATATCAAGCCAATTATTATATGAGTTATAGTTTAAACCAATTTTTATGTAACTACCTCTTGAGGTAGAGTTTGTAAAGTCTTCATTGGTGGTGAATTTTTCATTTCCAAGTTCTGCAGCTGCATACCATTTTTTTGAAATTCTATAATCACCAACAATTTCTAAACCACTATTGTAATCTTGTAATATAGACCTGATGGGTTTACTAATATCTATACCTAGCCTAAGACCATAATTAGTTTTATATACGATACTATCTTTGGGTATTGAATCATTTTTTTGTTGTGCTGAAACATTAACAAAAAGGATTAATAAACAAGTTTTAATGAAAAATTTTAACATGGGCAGCTGTCTCATTATCTATTGTTGGAATTGTAATGGTGTTTTCTAAGGTTTCTGTTAGTCCAATAATCCAGTCATTAGAAACATCTGAAGTGACACTCACATTGTTGAAAATTGCTTTGAAACCACACGACCTAGAAACAAATATTTCTTCAACATCATAGTTTATTGTGATAATATCGATATTACTTTCAGAAGAGAGGTTATAAATAATTTGGTTACTTGTAACATCTAATGGAATTAAAATAGAATCTAAATTGGCATTAGAATAAAGTTCATCAAAACCCTCTGGGTTAACAGACAAGTCTTCTACAGGTTTTGTCTGTGTAATATTTGTAGCATTATAAAAACGAATAACCATATTAGGAGTAATAGGTTCAATACAAAAGTCATCTTTTTCACAACTAGATACTAGAAGGGCAATTAACGATAGTAATAAATAGTATTTTTTCATTTCAAATCAGTAACTAAAAGTGTTTACTCTTCAACTTCTACAATGTTCTCCATGGCTTCTGCTAATTTAAAATCTAATTCTGTAACACCTCCAGCATCATGAGTTGTAAGTTTAATTTCAAGAATATTGTAAACATTAGTCCATTCTGGATGATGATTTAGATTTTCACACTCAAAAGCTATTCTGATCATGGCACTCATACAGTTTTTGAAATTTTCAAATTCAAATTCTGAATGCAAGGCGTTTTCATAATAATCCCAATCTGGTAAATCTTTTAATTTTTTTTCAATTTCTACCTCTGTTAGTTTTTTCATTATTAGCTTGTATTTGTATCAAAAGTACAACAATTTTTATACGATTAAATTACTTCAAATATTATATTTTTTCAAAAAGCACAACAGTTTCAATATGTGATGTATGAGGAAACTGATCTACCAAACTTATTTTTTTAATTTCATAACCATGGTTCATCATTTCTACCGTATCTCTTGCTTGAGTTGCAGGATTACATGAAACATATACTATTCTTTCGGCGTTAATCGCAATGATTTTAAGAAGTGTTTTAGGAGCGATACCTGCACGGGAAGGATCCAAAATAATTGTTCGAATTTTATTTTTATATTCAGGGTGTTCATAGAGAAATTTTCCTACATCTGCTGTGTAAAATTTCAATCCGTTTATTTCATTTCTTTCAGCATTTTTTATAGCATCTTTGATGGCAGAGGCAACAATATCTACTCCAATAATTTTAGCATTAGTACTTCTTGAAGCTAAGATTTGACCGATAGTACCCGTTCCACAAAATAAGTCCATAACAATTGTATTGTCAATGGCTTTTTTATTTTCTAGGGCATAATCAATTACTTTAGTATATAATTTCTCTGCAGATTTTGGATTGGTTTGAAAGAAACTTTTCATACTAATTTCAAAATTCAATCCTAATAATTCTTCAATAATCTTATCCTCTCCTGAAATCAATTGACTTGTTCCTGCGGTTGCAAGAGTTCTATCACCTGTTTCATCATTAATTGAATGTAAAAGCCCTGCAAACCGATCTTTGAAAATATCTTGCAACAACTTGGAAAAAGCGTTCAAGTCAAATTTAGGAAGATCGTAAGATGTTGTAACTAAATTAAATAAAAGATGATTGGTCTTATAGGATTTTCTAACTACAAAATAACGAAAAAAACCTGCTCTTTTAGGGCCATGCCATGGAGCTAAACCAGTTGCTTCACAATACTTTCTAATAGTACTTATGTTATTCTCAACTAAGGCATCAAACAATCCAGAGTCTTTCTCTAAATTATCTCCCATCCACCAAACACCGCGTCTTTTGAAGCCTAAAGTAAAAATATCAATATCTGTTTTATTTACTCTATCATAACCAATAGCAGAAAAGCCATATTCCATTTTATTCCTGTAATGAAATACATTTGGTGAAGTTACCAATTCATCAAAAAGCTCATCTATATTAGGAACTTTACCGATACGTTTGAATAGCGATAAAGTACTTTCTTTCTTGTAGCGATGTTGTAACTCTATAGGCAATTGAATGTAGGGAGCGCCAGGAATATCTTGGTAAGGAACAGAAATTTCATCATCAGAATTTTGTAGAACGTCAATTAAATTACATTCAGCATAATTCTTTGTAGATTTTTTAACTTGAGCTTTTACCCTTTGTCCAGGAATTGTGTTCGGAACAAATACAACAAACACACCTTCTTCAGATCTTATTCTAGCGATACCTTTTCCACCAAAGGCATAATCTTCAATTGTTAGTTCTAATATTTGTCCTCTTTTAACAAATTTATTCCGTTCTCTTTTTGGCATACGTAGTCATAATAATATGTTTAGCAAAATTAATAAAACATATCAATTACAGATAGAAATAGTAATAAATTTGATGCAATTGATATGAATAATATTTCTTAAATTGCGACTCTCAGGGATGATTTCTTTCCCACGCTGAATTTTTGAATCTTTCGAAAAGATAAAGGTAGATAAGGAATGGTTATTTCACTCGCAAAAGCGAGATTTAATTATTACGTTTATTTCTCTATAAAGATGTAAACAATGCTTTGAAATACTTAAAGCATAAACCTTAAATTATTTTAAATGGCTGTTTTAGAACACATAACTTCGCAACAAGCGATTGAATTAGAAAATAAACATGGTGCCCACAACTATCATCCACTTCCAGTGGTTTTAAGTAGAGGAGAGGGTGTTTATGTTTGGGACGTAGAAGGTAAAAAATATTATGATTTTTTATCTGCTTATTCAGCAGTAAATCAAGGGCATTGTCACCCTAAAATTGTAAATGCTATGGTAGCTCAAGCCAAAACATTAAGTTTGACATCTAGGGCATTTTATAATGACGTTTTAGGTACTTACGAAAAATATGTTACAGAGTATTTTGGTTTTGATAAAGTATTACCAATGAATACAGGTGCTGAAGCTGTTGAGACTGCCTTAAAACTATGCAGAAAGTGGGCGTATGAAGTTAAAGGAATTGATGAGAATAAAGCTGAAATAATTGTTTGTGAAAATAATTTTCATGGAAGAACAACCACAATTATTTCTTTCTCCAACGATCCGGTTGCAAGGAAGAATTTTGGCCCATTTACAAATGGATTTATTAAAATTGAATATGATAATATAGCCGCCTTAAAAAATGCACTTGAGAATAATAAAAATGTTGCAGGATTTTTAGTAGAACCCATTCAGGGTGAAGCTGGAGTTTATGTTCCATCTGATGGGTATTTAGAAAGTGCAAAAGCACTTTGTGAGGAATATGGAGTATTATTTATAGCTGATGAAGTTCAAACGGGAATAGCAAGAACAGGAAGATTACTAGCTACTTGTGGTAATTGTTTGTGTGAGGATAAAAATTGCTCTGGTACTCCTGATGTTAAACCAGATGTCTTAATTCTTGGAAAAGCATTAAGTGGAGGAGCATACCCAGTTTCAGCAGTACTCGCTAACAATTCTATTATGAATGTTATTAAACCGGGTAACCATGGATCTACTTTTGGAGGTAATCCTATAGCAGCTTCAGTTGCTATAGCTGCATTAGATGTTGTGAGAGATGAAGATTTAGCTGAAAACGCCGACAGGTTAGGTAAGATTTTTAGACATGAATTGTCTTTATTTGCTGAAGATAATAAATGGATCAAAAAAGTTAGAGGGAAAGGTCTTTTAAATGCCATTTTAATTAACGATACTGAGGACAGTACCACAGCTTGGGACATCTGTATAAAATTAAGAGATAATGGCTTGTTAGCAAAACCAACTCACGGAAATATTATACGTTTTGCTCCACCTTTGGTTATGAATGAGAATGAATTGTTAGATTGTATTTCTATTATTAAAAAGACAATTTTAGACTTTGAAAAATAGTTAACTAGTGTTCAAAACACTTTTTTTATAATTAAAAATATTAATATAAATTTTTTTAAAAAACCTTTTAAAATGAAACAAATTTTAAAGTTTAGTGCATTGATATATGTTATTTTTGCATCAGGATGTAAATCAGATATAAAAATGAATAAAGACGTGAAAACGCCTAAAGCAGAAATACAAGCAAAGTCATTAACTATTCACAACTCGACAAGAATAGATAATTATTTTTGGATGCGTTTAACAGACGAACAAAAAACAGCAAAAAATAAAGATGCTCAAACTCAAAAAGTTGAAGCATATCTAAATTCTGAAAATGAGTATTTTGATCAAGTAACAGCCTCTACAAATAACTTCCAAAAAGAACTTTTTGAGGAAATGAAAGGTAGAATAAAAGAAGATGATACTTCAGTTCCATATTTTAGAAATGATTATTTTTATATAACACGCTTTGAAAAGGGAAGTCAATACCCAATTTACTCAAGAAAAAAAGAGAACCTAGAAGCAAAAGAAGAAGTTCTTTTTGATGTCAACAACGAAGCAGAAGGGTATGAGTATTTTCAGTTAGGAGGTCTTAATGTAAGCCCAAATAATACTTTGGTAGCATTTGCAACTGATACTGTAAGTAGAAGACAATACACCATTCAAATTAAAAACTTAGAAACAGGTAATATTTTAACTGATAAAATAGAAAATACTACTGGAGGATCTGTTTGGTCAAATGATAATAAAACTCTTTTTTACACAAAAAAAGATCCTTTAACTCTTCGTAGTTCATCAATTTATAGACATATACTAGGAACAGATGCATCAGAAGATGTAATTGTTTATGAAGAAAAGGATGAAACGTATAGTACTTATGTATATAAAACTAAATCTCATAAATTTATTGTTATTGGTAGTTCAAGTACTTTATCCTCTGAATTTAGAATTATTTCTGCAGACAAACCCTATGGAGATTGGAAGATTATTCAACCTAGAGAAGATAATTTAGAATACAGTTTAGCTCATTATGGAGATTATTTTTACATACAAACAAACAAAGATGATGCTATCAATTTTAAGTTGATGAAAACACCAGTAAATAAAACTACAAAAGAGAACTGGGTTGATGTTATACCTCATAGAAAAGAAACTTTACTAGAAGATGTTTCCATATTTAAAAATTACTTAGTTATAGAGGAGAGAACACAAGGTTTAGGAAAGATTAGAATAAAGACATGGGATGGCAAAGAAGATTATTATTTACCTTTTGATGAAGAGACGTATTCTGCAGGTGTATATGCAAATCCTGAATTTGATACAGAAGTTATTCGTTATTCATACAATTCCATGACTACTCCAAACTCTGTGATTGATTTTAATATGAGAAATCAAACTAAAGAAGTTAAAAAAGAACAAGAAGTTTTAGGAGGGAAATTTAATAAGAGTAATTACAAAAGTGAGCGTGTATGGGCAACAGCAAGAGATGGTAAAAAGGTTGCCATTTCTCTAGTTTACCATAAAGACACGGAATTAAATAAAGATACGCCTTTATTACAATATGCTTATGGATCCTATGGTTACACTATTTCTGATGGTTTTTCTACAACTCGATTAAGTTTATTAGATAGAGGTTTTGTATATGCTGTAGCTCACATTAGAGGAGGTCAGTATTTGGGTAGAGAATGGTATAATGATGGGAAAATGATGAACAAAAAGAATTCATTTTTTGATTTTATTGATTGTTCAAAATATTTAATTGAAAATAAGTACACCTCAGCGAAACATTTATATGCGATGGGGGGCTCAGCCGGTGGTCTTTTAATGGGAGGTGTAAGTAATTTAAATCCAGAACTATATAATGGTATTATAGCTGCAGTTCCTTTTGTTGATGTTATTTCTACGATGCTAGATGAATCTATACCACTTACAACAGGAGAATTTGACGAATGGGGTAATCCTAAAGAAAAAGAGGCTTATGATTACATGTTGTCATATTCACCTTATGATCAAGTTGAAGCTAAAGATTACCCAAATATGCTAGTAACTACAGGTTATTTTGATAGTCAAGTTCAATATTGGGAGCCAGCAAAATGGGTGGCAAAATTAAGAGAAGTTAAAACAGATAAAAATGTTTTACTATTACATACTAATATGGATGTTGGACATGGTGGTGCCTCCGGACGTTTTGACTCCTTAAAAGAAACTGCAATAGATTATACATTTCTCCTAGCTTTAGAAAACAAACTATAGTTATTTCTAAGTTTTAAATATAATGACAAGAAACAATGGTATTTATAATAACTTAATCGAATTAGTAGGTCAAACACCTATAGTTCAATTAAATATGATTACTAACAACTTTCCAGGAAAATATTTTGCCAAACTAGAAATGTTTAACCCTGGTCAATCTCAAAAAGATAGAATAGCACTTCATATTGTTGAAAATGCCGAGAGAAAAGGAATATTAAAAGAGGGAAGTACCATTGTTGAAACAACTTCAGGTAATACTGGTTTTTCACTTGCTATGATTGCTATGGTTAAAGGTTATAAATGTAAATTGGCAGTAAGTGATAAATCTTCACCAGATAAAATAGATGGCCTAAGAGCTATGGGTGCAGAAGTGTTTGTTTGTCCAGCCAATGTTCCTACAGATGATTCCAAGTCTTATTATGAGGTAGCCAAAAGAATTCACAAGGAAACACCTAATTCAGTTTATATTAATCAATATTTTAATAGCCTTAATATTGATGCACATTACGCTACAACTGGTCCAGAAATATGGAATCAAACCAACGGAAAAATAACCCATTTGGTGGCAGCAAGTGGAACTGGTGGTACAATTTCTGGCACAGGTAAGTATTTAAAAGAACAAAACCCCGAAATAAAAATTTTAGGAGTTGATGCTGTTGGATCAGTAATAAAAAAATATCATGAAACTGGAGAATTAGATAAAAATGAAATTAAGCCTTATAAAATTGAGGGGTTAGGTAAAAATTTAATTCCAAGTGCTACAGATTTTTCAGTCATTGATGTTTATGAAAAAGTAACTGATAAAGACGCTGCATACAAAGCAAGAGAAATCATTAAAAACGAAGGAATATTCCCAGGGTATACTTGTGGAGCTGTTATGCAAGCAACTGAGCAATATGCAAACAAGGGAATGTTTGATAATGATAGTTTTGTGGTTTTAATATTTCCAGATCATGGATCTCGTTATATGAGCAAAATATATAGTGATGATTGGATGAAAGAACAAGGTTTTTATGACCCCAAATTACCTCAAAATAAGCCCTCAACTTATATTAAATAATTTAAAACAACAATAGTAATTTTATTTTAAGCATCTTTAATCAAGATTATTTTATTTGAATAACTCCTTAAAATTCTGTTACTTTGCAGGCTTAAAATCACGTTATAAATAAATATTTTAGATGATGACTAACGATCTATTTGATAGAATTAAAGCAGATAAAGGTCCACTTGGAAATTGGGCAGATAAAGCAGAGGGATACTTTGTTTTTCCTAAGTTAGAGGGTCCAATATCTAATCGTATGTCTTTCAATGGAAAGAAGGTAATAACTTGGAGTGTTAATGATTATTTAGGCTTGGCAAATCACCCTGACGTTTTAAAAGTAGACGGAGAAGCAGCTATAGAGCACGGAATGGCTTATCCAATGGGAGCTAGAATGATGTCTGGTCATACTAAATATCATGAACAATTAGAAAGCGAGTGTGCTGAATTTGTAGGCAAAGAAAAAGCTTATTTGCTAAATTTTGGTTATCAAGGCATTATGTCTGCAATAGATGCCTTAGTCAGTAAAAATGATATTATAGTTTATGACGTAGATACTCATGCTTGTATTATAGACGGTGTTCGTTTACATCCAGGAAAACGTTTTGTGTACAGACATAATGATATGGAAAGTTTTGAAAAAAACATGAAAAGAGCCGTTAGAATGGCTGAAAAAACTGGAGGGGGAATTTTAGCAATTTCTGAGGGTGTTTTTGGAATGAGAGGTGAACAAGGACGGTTAAAGGAAATAGTAGCGCTCAAGAAAAAATATAATTTTAGATTATTAGTTGATGATGCTCATGGTTTTGGAACTTTGGGTGAGGGAGGTAGAGGAACCGGTTATGAACAAGGAGTTCAAAATGATATCGATGTATATTTTGCAACCTTTGCTAAATCTATGGCTGGTATTGGTGCTTTCTTAGCTGGTGATAAAGATGTGATTCAATTTTTACAATACAACATGCGTTCGCAAACTTTTGCAAAAACATTACCAATGGCAATGGTAAAAGGGGCATTAAAGCGATTAGATATGATTCGTACGATGCCTGAGTTAAAGGATAAGCTTTGGGAGAATACTAATTCTCTTCAATCTGGTTTACGCTCTGCTGGATTTGATTTAGGAACAACTCAAACATGTATCACTCCTGTATTTTTAAAGGGTGATGTTCCCGAGGCTATGGCTTTAGTTCATGATTTAAGAGAAAATCATGGTGTATTTTGTTCTATAGTAGTTTACCCTGTAATACCTAAGGGGTTAATAATATTGCGTTTAATACCAACTGCTACACATACACAGGAAGATATAGATGAAACTATTGTTGCATTTTCTGCAATTAGAGATTTATTAGAAAATGGAACGTATAAAAAAATTGCAGCTTCAATGATGGAAGCATAATTTAAAATAATAATAATTATTATACATAAAAAAACCATCATTTTTGATGGTTTTTTTATGTAAGAAATATTAAGTTTTATCTTCTTTCTCTTCGCTTTCTTCCAAATCCAGAAGGTCTTCTATCGCTACTAGAATTTCTGTCAGGTCTATCTCCACCTGTTCTTGAAGAACTTCTACTTCGATCACTTCCTTCACTTCGTCGACTTCCAGATGATTTTTCAGAATTTCTTCGTCTACCAAAACCACCATCTTTTTTTCCGAAAGATTTTTTACCTCGTCTTCCACCACCACGTTCTTTTTTTGTGATTTCGATATTGACACCTCTACCACTAAATTCTGGTTGGTTTTCTGCAAAAGAACTTAAGGTTTGTTCTTGAAACTTTTTATCAATTTCGAAAAAAGAAAAAGTATCTAAAATATCAATGGCTCCTATTTCTATATTATCTGTAATTTTTTGATCGTTAATTAATCCAATTAATTTAGCGGGGTTTAAACTGTCTTTACGACCAATATTTATAAAGAAACGAGTCATATTTTCATCAACAGATCGTCCTCCTCTAGAATTATCTCTACTAGATAAATCATTTAAATCCTTAGCATTCTCATAATAAGATAAAAATGAATTAAATTCTAATGAGACAAATTTTTGGATTAATTCTTCCCTTGTTAAGCCTTCTAACTTTTCATAAATACTTGGCAGAAATTCTACAATTTCACTTTCTTTTACCTCAATAGCATTAACTTTATCAATTAAATGCATTAATTGGTTTTGGCAAATTTCTTTACCGCTTGGAACTTTCCCAAGAATAAACTTTTGTTTAATAATACGTTCTATAGCGCCAATTCTTCCTTTTTCTTTATTACTTACCAAAGCAATAGAAATTCCTGTTTTTCCAGCCCTACCAGTTCTACCACTTCTGTGTGTGTAGTTTTCTATTTGATCAGGTAGTTTATGATTGATTACATGGGTAAGACTATTTACATCTAACCCACGAGCTGCAACATCTGTAGCTACCAATATTTGTACCGTTTTCTTTCTAAATTTACCCATTACAGAGTCTCTTTGAGCCTGAGATAGCTCACCGTGAAGTGCATCGGCATTATATCCGTCCTTTATTAAATTATCCGCAACTTCTTGAGTTTCTCGTCTAGTTCTACAAAAAATTATTGCATAAATATCAGGATTTAAATCAGCAATCCTTTTTAATGCTTGATAACGTGTTCTTTC
>CESU01013609.1_pt1 | contig 51994 bp, 52 predicted proteins | sample 531141 | NCBI WGS metagenome assembly CESU01 (sample SAMEA2621401, study PRJEB7988) | marine metagenome | isolation source: saline water (ENVO:00002010), including
ACAGATAATTCATTAACACAATTGTTTGTGAGCACATCCTTACCTCAGGATTTATATTTTTCTGATGCGTATCTCATAGAAACACTTTCAACCAAAGTCAACTTTTACAATACAGACTTCAACCTTGTAGATACCATTGTACCAACACCAGAGTTCCCAGCGACTTATTCATGTACAATTACATTTGGAAGTCATGTTTTTATTGGGAGTAGTAGTAACTCAGCCATAGGGCGATCAGGTTTTGGAGTTTTAAAAACCACATTATTAAACAATAGCACATTTGAAGAAATTCACCCTGACGGTCCTTTGTTAAACAGCCCATTTTCTCTGGAATTAAAAAACAATGATCTTTGGGTTTCTTTCGGGGGGTATGGATTATTTTTTGAATGGGGTGGGGGACAAAGCTCCACAGGAATAAGTAGGTACCGTCAAAATGAATGGCGTAATATCACCTATGATTCCATAAGTTCAAAGGTAGCATTGCCAAATTTTTTATCTCACATAGCCGTCAATCCTTTTGATACAGAACAGGTTTTTGTGAGTTCATATTATTCTGGGGTTATAGAAGTTAATAACGGAGAGATTGTTGAAATCTATAACGATAATAATAGTACTCTTGAACCATTTGTTTCACAACTCTATTTGACATCGGCTAGTAAATTTGATGACAACGGTGCTTTATGGGTCGCTAATGGAAGGGTACAAAAACCATTAAATAAATTTGAAAATAATCAATGGACTTCCTATGATTTTACACCGATAATTCCACAACCTATTGGAGGTGAACTTGGCTTTAGTGATATTGTTATTGGGTCAGACGGTACCAAATGGATTGGAGGTTATAAATCTGGTTTGATAGGATTTAATGAAAACGGAATGCAGTTGAAAAATATAAATGATAAAGACGTTTCCAACCTCCCTTCTGTCAAAGTAAAATCGTTGGCAATTGATAAAAATAATGTATTATGGATTGGCACCTATAGAGGGCTCAGAGTGCTGTATAATACCTCTAATTTTTTCAGTGAAGAAATTGTGAGAACAGAACCTATTATCATACTTGAAGACGGCCTTCCACAAGAGTTATTATCGCAACAATTCATCTCAGATATTATCGTTGACGGTTCAAACAATAAATGGATTTCTACTGCAGACGCGGGCGTATTTTACATGTCTTCTGATGGACAAAAAACCATTCATCATTTTACCAAGGACAACTCTCCGCTTCCTTCAAATGGGGTTAATGCTATGGCGCTAGATTCCGAAAATGGTGTTGTATATTTTGGAACCACTCGGGGCTTAGTTGCTTTTAAAACGGGTGGGTCAAGAACGATGGAATCGCTTGAAGATATTTATGTTTACCCCAACCCTGTACGGCCTGGATTTAATATGGCAGAGGATAAAATAAAAATTAAAAACATAAGCGAGAATGTCAATATTAAAATAACAGATATTGAAGGTAATTTGGTTGCCGAAGCGCAATCTAATGTTAATTTGAGGTATAAGAATTACAATCTAGAAATTGATGGTGGAACCGCCTATTGGAATGGTAAAAATTTAGCAAATAACACGGTGGCTTCAGGAGTGTATTTAGTGCTTTTTTCTGATTTTGACACGCTTGAAACGAAAGTTTCAAAAATAATGATCATACGTTAATGGTTGTCTCTACAAAAGCAATTGTTATCTCAAAGATTAAATACAAAGACAACGATCTTATTGTCAAATGTTACACGGCTGCTTCTGGGATAAAAAGTTATGTGATTAAAAATGCACTTAAATCTAAAAAAGGAAAACTAAAACCCGCCTATTTTCAACTACTCACACTGCTCGAAATTGAAGCCGACCACAAAGACAATCGCAGCTTACATTATTTTAAAGAAGTTCGATTGTATAAACCCTACGAATCGCTTCACACAAATATTTTAAAATCTACAGTTCTATTATTTTTAGCTGAAATTTTGTCGATGATTTTACATGAAGAAGAAGCCAACCCCCCTCTTTTTGAATACCTTGAAACCACCTTATTGTGGTTTGATGCCGTAGAAAAAACAGGAACGTTTCATCAACAGTTTTTAATGGGTTTGACAAAATTTTTAGGAATTAATCCTGATACGTCTAATGACTTCCTTCCTTATTTTAATCTCGAAAATGGAAATTTTCAACAACAAAATGGAGACTATTGTATCACAGGTTTAAAATTAGAGCTTCTAAAACCATTTTTGGGCACAAAATTTGATACAACAATGACTCAAGAGTTAAATTCCTTACAAAAGCATGAATTACTTAATATGATTTTAGACTATTTTAAATTACATTTACATGCCTTTAAACACCCCCGATCGTTAACCATTTTAAATCAAGTTTTCAGTTAAGATGAATCGTTTATTTCTTTGTGTTTCTCTTCTTTGTATATTGAATACCTCTGCCCAACAGGTAGTAGTAGTTGACGAATCTGATAGTCAACCCATCCCTGGAGTTGCAGTTTTTAATGACCTTAAAACAATTACTGCAATTACAAATTTTGATGGGGATGTAAATTTGGCTGTATTCGGCCCGCTAGACAAAATTCATTTCCAGCACCTTTCGTACCTTAAAAAATCAATCCCAAAAACGACCATTCAAGATACGATCTATTTATCCCCAAAAGCAACAAGCTTAAATGAAATTGTAATATCGGCCTCCAAATTTGAGCAAAGTAAAAAAGAAGTTCCTCAAAACATTATTAGCATCAACTCTAAACAGATTCAATTGTCCAATCCACAAACCAGTGCCGATTTGTTAAGTAACAGCGGACGTGTTTTTGTCCAAAAAAGTCAGTTAGGAGGAGGGAGTCCAATGATTCGAGGGTTTTCTACAAACCGCTTACTAATCACCGTTGATGGGGTACGTTTGAATAATGCTATTTTTAGAGGTGGGAATGTTCAAAACGTATTGTCACTAAACCCGTTTAATGTTGAAAAAACAGAAGTTATTCTCGGTTCTGGATCTGTTATTTATGGAAGCGATGCCATTGGTGGGGTCATGAATTTTTATACAACTACTCCGAAGTTATCTGATTCTATCACTCCCAATTTGACTGCTAGAAGTACGGTTCGATACGCCTCTGCGAATAATGAAAAAACAGCGCATCTTGATTTTAATGTAGGGTTTCAAAAATGGGGGTTTCACAGCAGTGTGAGTATCTCAGATTTTGGAGATTTAAAAATGGGAGCAAACGGACCTGATGACTACTTGAGCAACCATTACAGTGCATATGTTAACGGACAAGACATCATGGTTTCTAACACAACCCCAAGAGTTCAAAAGTTTACTAATTTCCGTCAAATGCATCTAGCTCAAAAGGTGCTTTATAAAGCCAATAACGATTTAAAATTTGACTTAGGACTTCATTATTCTACCACCTCAGATTACCCAAGATACGACCGACTAGTAACCTATGGTTCGGATGGTGTTTTACACTATGCTGAGTGGGACTATGGCCCTCAAAACTGGTTTCTTGCCAACTTACAAATGACGAAACTAAGCAGTGGTTCTAGCTTGTATGATAAAATTAAAATATCCGCAGCATATCAAAATTTCAAAGAGAGTCGAATCAACAGAAAATTCGACTCAGACACTCGAAAAATTAGAGAAGAAAATGTAGATGCAGTTTCCTTCAACTTAGATTTTTATAAAACGCTTTCAAATAGCTCTAATATATCTTATGGAACAGAGTATATATACAATCGAGTTGGCTCTTCAGCCTCTAAAATAAACATCGATACCAACCTCTCAGAAGCGATTGCGACCCGTTATCCAGACGGCTCAAAGTGGCAAACGATAGCAGCCTATTTAAGTCATAAGTACAAGCCCAATTCAAAGTTTACGGTACAATCTGGAATACGCTACAATTATGTGACTATTGATGCTGATTTAACAAATAATAACCAATTCTATTATCTTCCTTTTAAAACAGCTGACCTTGAAACAAGCGCACTTACAGGTACTTTTGGACTTAGTTGGAATCCTAACGACACTTTTCTTTGGAAATTAAATGCAACCACTGCATTTAGAGCGCCAAACATTGATGATATCGGAAAAATATTTGATCCTCAAGACGGGTTGGTTGTGGTACCCAACGGCAACCTGAAGCCCGAATATGCATATGGTGGTGAACTGGGGATGACGATCAATTTGAAAAAATCTGTGATTTTTGATTGTTCGGCCTATTACACCTATTTAAAAAATGCTTTGGTTCGTAAAAGCTTTGAAGTTTACGGCATATCTGAAATGTATTATGATGGAGCTGTAAGTGATATTCAAGCCATTCAAAATGCTTCTAAATCATGGATTTATGGATTTGAAGCTGGCTTAAAAATCCAGTTTTCAAAAGCCTTAGAGTTTACGACTCAGTACAGTTACGTAAATGGGGTCCAAGAAGAAACTCCTGGCGTTGAATTACCGGTCAGACACGTAGCACCTGTTTTTGGAAACGCCCATATTATTTGGAAAAACAAGAAGTTCCAAATGGATGGCTTTGTAAATTATAATGGTGCTCTTCGTAGCTCAGATATATCTGCGGAATTAGCAGATTCCTTATTTGCATTAGATGCGCAGGGCAAGCCTTATGCGCCCTCTTGGTATAGCCTGAATCTTAGAACGCAATATGATTTTAATAAACCCCTTACTATTGTAGGAGCTGTCGAAAACATCACAAATCAACGCTATAGAACCTTTTCTTCGGGGATCTCTGCTCCAGGAACCAATCTGATTTGTGCGATTACTTATAAGTTTTAAGGATGTATCAAACGCATAAGAGCTATACCATAGATGAAGCGCTCTCTAAGCTTCAAAAGTATTGTGCCTATCAAGATCGTTGTCACAAAGAAGTTGAGCAAAAGCTTAAACAGATGCGAATGATACCTGAAGCCATTGAAATTATCATTGTTGCGCTAATTGAAGACAACCACCTAAACGAAGAACGTTTTGCAAAAGCATTTGTAAGAGGAAAATTTAGCATCAAAAAATGGGGCAAAGTAAGATTGACTTTAGAACTCAAACAACGTCAACTGTCTAAATACATCATTAAAATCGCCCTTCAAGAAATTGACCCTAATGAGTACCTTCAAACCTTTCATACTTTAGCAGAAAAAAAATCGGCAACCCTCACCGAAACAGATCCGTGGAAAAAAAAGAAAAAACTCGCCGACTACCTTCTTTATAGAGGTTGGGAATCTCAGCTGGTATATGACAAAGTGAATGTGCTTATCAACTAATTTTAAAAGGCATAATTTACCCCTATCAAAACATTTCCTTTTGGCATAGGTACAAATCCTGTTTCTACATATTCTGTATTGAAAATATTATTTCCAATGATAGAAAATTCAAGGTCTGAAATACTCAAAGTGGCTTGTACGTCCACCACACTGTAGCTGCTCCCTGATGCACGTTCGGCAAACTTATAAACGATGCTTTGCGACACATTTTTTAAAAACTGCGTACGAACTGTCGCTGTGAAATGATGCGTCAATGCGTTAAGTACATATTTAGAATAGGCCGTTTTGATATCGTTTAAATTCTCATCTAAATAGGTGTATCCTAAACTAATATTTTGAGTGAATAATCCCGATTTAAAACTGGAAGATAGATTTAGTTCTGCACCTGTTGAGTTTAAACTCTTTAGGTTTGTTGCTTCCCATTTATCGGCTTCGTTTTCTTTGGTATAATCAATCAAATTGTCAGACGATCGATTAAAAACAGCGACATAGGCATTGAAATTTGCTCCAAAATATTTCAATCCAATTTCTTCAGAAAGTGCTTTTTCAGGCTCTAAGTTTTCATTCCCTAAATCCGTTCTTCCTACATAATATAAGTCGGTATAAGTTGGTACTCTATAGGTATACCCAACATTTGCATATGCTTTAAACGTATCATTAATGGCATATCCTACATCGACCCCGGGAAAGGCATGAAATTTAAAGTCTGAAAAATAGTTTACAGAGACTCCTGGTGTGATATCTAAAGTGTTATCCGCTAAAGAAAACCGATGCTCAACAAACAAATTTGCCATCGTTCGATCGCGTTCTCCTAAATTGGTACTTGTCATAAACACTTTTGCAGCATCGATTCCAAAACCCGTAATTCCAGCGTCTGAGGTGTAAGATGCATTGACTTGTAGCCCTACTTTGTTTGAGATATGTAAGTTTCTGTAAACTGACGGTCTTTCACGAATATATAAGTACATATCTTGTGTGCGTTTCCAGTAGATCCGTGGGGTGATTTTAAAGTTTTCAGTTTTAAAGTTTGTAGAAGCTCCTACAAGACTGCTTTGTGTTTCTTCATACTGATCGTGACCACTTTCAACGGCATAAAACTGATTTGCCCCAAATTTCCGTTCTGAGAAATAACCAATGACGTCAATAGGATTAGTAGTTGTATTAAAACGCCCTTTCACAAAATAATTTTGATTTTCAAAATCGGTATTATGACGATAGCCATCAGAAGTATTTACAGAAGCATGCCCTATAAGACTTGTATTTCCTAAGTTGGTTCCTAAAGTTCCCGAGGCTTGTTGTTGGTTATAAGATCCAAGTTTATATCCGACGGAATTTACAGTGTCAGCATTTGATTTTGTTACAATATTAATAGCTCCTGTAAAAGCATTTTGTCCAAAAACACGTGCCGCAGGACCTTTGATAATTTCAACTCGCTCAATCACTTCCAGAGGCAATGCCATATTTAATGTATGGTGGCCTGTTTGAGGATCTTCCACTTTAATTCCATCAATCAAAAGTAGAGTTTGATCAAAACTTCCGCCACGAATGTATAAATCTGCCTGCATTCCATTGACGCCTTGACGTCTTATATCAATACCCGCTTCTTGTTGTAGAAGTTCCGCCAAATTAGTTGCAGGACTTTGCTTGATAACTTCAGATGAAATAAGTGTTATCGTTCGAGAATTCTTTTTAAAAGGCAACTCAATCGCTGTTGAAGTAATCGTAATAGAATCTAATGTTTGTGCCTCTGAAGGTTGTTGTGCTAATACATTGAATGATGAAAAAATGCTCAGTACGAGGAGTGATAAACAAAGTTTAGTGTTCATAAGAATTTTAATTTTATTCTGTCCAAATTATTGTGTAAAGATATAAATACTATAATACCCCAATCAAATAAATCAAACAAAAAAACACTAAATAATTACTTTTTAAATACAATAAAAACACCGATTCTATTTTAGAAAAACGTCAAATGTACTACCTTTAGACCATGTTTGCACTTGTTGACTGTAATAACTTCTACGCCTCCTGTGAGCGGGTTTTTAACCCGAGTTTACGGCAAAAACCGATCGCTATTTTATCCAATAACGATGGCTGTGTGATTGCGCGCAGTGATGAAGCAAAAGCATTAGGGCTTCCTATGGGAGCGCCTGCATTTAAGTTTAAAGCATTTTTTAAGACAAACAACATTCAATTATTTTCATCCAATTACGCCCTTTATGGAGACATGAGTAGCCGTGTGATGCGTATTTTAGAACACTTCTCCCCCGATGTAGAGGTATATAGTATTGATGAAGCTTTTTTAAAACTTAAGGGATTTGATTCCTATGATTTACATACCCACGGATCTGAGATGCGCCAACGCATTTTAAAATGGACAGGTATTCCTACCTGTGTTGGAATTGCACCAACAAAGGCGTTAAGTAAAGTTGCTAATAAAATTGCCCGAAAGTTCCCCAAAGAAACAGGGGGTGTTTATGTAATTGATAGCGAAGAGAAACGCATCAAAGCTTTAAAATGGACCAAACTCAAAGATGTTTGGGGTATTGGTCCCGCACTACGCAAACGCCTATCGGAAAAACAGTGTAAAACCGCTTATGATTTTGTACAGCTTCCCGATATGTGGGTACGTAAAACGTTTTCTATTACAGAATGGAAGCTAAAAAAAGATTTAGAAGGGATCTCTAAAATTGAGACGGAAACCATTAAAAATAAACGAGCCATTGCGACTACACGTAGTTTCGAATCTGCTATTAAAAACCTTGAAGAGATCAAAGAACGCATCTCTACTTTTGCTTGTAGTGGTGCTGAAAAACTTCGAAAACAAGGGTCTAGTTGTCATATGATGATTATTTTTCTACGAAGTGATTACCATAAAAAAGATACTGAACAGCACCGCGCCAGTGTTGTAGTCAACATTCCGTTTCCTACCAATTCTAGTTTAACTTTAAGTGCCAATGCGGTTAAAGCAGTGGCCTCAATTTATAAAAAAGGAATTCATTATAAGAAAGCAGGAGTCATCCTTACGGGAATTGTCCCAACAGACAACCACCAATTACAGTTATTTGAATCGGAAAACCCAAAGCATCTTCCCTTGATGCGCACTATCGATTTTATTAATAAAAAGTACGATGCTCCAAAATTAAAGTTAGCCAATCAAGATTTAAAACGTACGTGGAAAATGCGTCAAGAACATTTGTCGCCAAAATACACGACTAGTTTTAAAGATATAATTACAGTCCAATGTCCATAAAACAAAACACGTCTCTTACATTTTTTACTCCTGAAAATTTTAATAGTTTAGGAGCGGTCTATTTTGACACAGGGATCTCCGCAGGATTTCCATCGCCAGCTGAAGACTTTAAACAAGAGCGCTTATCGTTAGATAACGAGCTTATCAAAAACAAAGAAGCTACTTTTTTTGCTCGGGTTAGTGGGCAATCAATGATTGATGCAGGATTGAGCGATAACGATCTTTTGGTCATCGACCGCAGCCTTTCTCCAGCCCACAACAAAATTGCTGTTTGTTTTTTAGATGGGGAATTTACGGTTAAACGTCTCAAAGTTGAAAAGGATGAGGTGTGGTTACAGCCAGAAAATAAAAACTATAAGCCTATTAAAATCACCGAAGAAAATGATTTTGTAATTTGGGGGATTGTTACCAATGTGATTAAAAAGGTATAATCTAAAGTTGTTTGCGAAGTCGTGCAACAGGAAGGTCTAATTGTTCACGGTATTTAGCCACAGTTCTCCGTGCAATTGGATAGCCTTTTTCTTTTAAAATAGCGGCTAATTTGTCGTCTGTCAGTGGTTTTTTCTTGTCTTCTTCAGCGATTACATTTTGCAAGATACTTTTAATTTCTCGAGTCGAAACTTCTTCGCCTTGGTCATTTGTCATGGACTCACTAAAAAATTCTTTGATCAACTTTGTCCCATAAGGAGTATCCACATATTTGCTATTTGCAACACGAGATACCGTTGAAACATCCATATCTATTTTATCCGCAATATCTTTTAGAATCATGGGTCTTAGCTGTTGTTCATCACCCGATAAAAAGTAATCTTTCTGATAATGCATGATGGTACTCATGGTGATAAACAGGGTGTGTTGGCGTTGTTTGATAGCGTCAATAAACCATTTGGCAGCATCAAGTTTCTGTTTGATAAACTGTACCGCATCTTTCTGTGACTTTGTTTTTTCTGTCGAGGCTTTATACCCTTTAAGCATTTCGTTATAGGGTCTTGAAACGTGTAATTCAGGGGCATTTCGACCATTCAGACTGAGCTCTAATTCACCTTCTGTAATTTTGATAGTAAAATCGGGTACGACGTGTTCAACCGATCGCGCGTTATTCGAATAGGAACTTCCAGGTTTTGGATTTAAGCGTTCAATTTCAGAAACGGCGTCTTTAAGTTGTAATTCTGTGATACTAAACTTCTGTAAGAGTTTTTTGTAGTGTTTTTTAGTAAATTGTTCAAAGCCCTGTTCAATGATTTTGCTGGCGAGTGCTGTATTGGGCGTCTGCGTTTTTCGATGCAATTGAAGCACCAAACATTCCTGAAGGTTTCTGGCACCCACACCTGCAGGGTCTAAGAGATGTACGACTTTGAGTACAGATTCAATGGTTTTCTCGTCTGTATATACATTTTGAGTAAAGGCCAAATCATCCATAATGTCAAGTAATGGACGGCGAATATAGCCGCTATCGTCAATACTTCCAATTAGAAACTCCGCAATTTGATAGTGTGTTTCCTCTAAAGGAAAAGTATTGAGTTGATCTATTAGATGTTGTGTAAAAGACGTTCCAGAAGCAAAAGGAATTGTTTTTTGTTCATCATCAGCACTGTAATTATTGGCGTGAAGTCTGTATTCAGGAATTTCATCATCACTCAGGTAATCATCTACATTGATATCGTCCGCATTGATTTGCTCATTGTCCATATCATTGTCATTGGAATCAAACGACTCTTCATAGGTTTCTTCTTGATCTTTACCACTTTCGAGTGCTGGATTTTCTTCAAGTTCTTGTTTAAGGCGTTGTTCAAAAGCCTGCGTAGGCAACTGTATCAGCTTCATCAACTGAATCTGTTGAGGCGATAGTTTTTGTGATAATTTATATTGTAGGTATTGCTTGAGCATTAGTTATTTTGGGAATTTTCTTTCTGAATATTGTCCTAATTTATATGCAATTAAAACTGGAATTAATGAAAAGGACATATACGTTTCTAAAAGTCCATATTCTGATAATGTTATCAATATTGCAGTTGAAGTAATAATAAAAATTAAGTCAAAGGTTCTTTTTTTCATTTAATTTTAAGTGAGTTTCACAATTGCAGGTATTCTATAAAAATAAGAAAAAAACGTTAGATATACGCTAAGCAGCACTATTTTCAAAAAATGCAAAAACGTTTCTCCCTTAAAATTCAGCATTAAAAGGGGTTCGTGGATAAGGAATCACATCTCGAATGTTACCCATTCCAGTAGCAAACATTACCAAGCGTTCAAAACCAAGTCCAAACCCAGAATGTACAGCCGTTCCATATTTTCTTAAGTCTAAATACCACCAAAGATCTTCTTCTGGAATGTCAAGTTCTGCCATTTTTGCTTTCAAGACGTCTAAGCGTTCTTCACGTTGCGAACCACCAACGATTTCACCAATTCCCGGGAATAAAATATCCATCGCTCTCACTGTTTTCCCATCTTCATTTAAGCGCATATAAAAGGCTTTAATTTTGGCAGGATAATCAAATAAAATCACGGGACATTTAAAGTGTTGTTCTACTAAAAAGCGTTCGTGCTCACTTTGTAAATCTGCACCCCATTCATCAATAATATATTTAAACTTCTTCTTTTTATTAGGCTTACAGTTTCTTAAAATATCAATTGCTTCTGTATAGCTAACACGCTTAAAGTTGTTATCAACAATAAAACGAAGTTTCTCAGTCAGCGGCATAGGAGCCCGCTCATTTTGAGGTTTCGATTTATCTTCTTGCTCCAATCGCTGCTCTAAAAAGGCAAGATCTTCTTTGTTGTGTTCTAAAACGTAACTGATGACGTACTTCATAAAATCTTCAGCAAGATCCATATTCCCTGCCAAATCCATAAAAGCAACTTCTGGCTCAATCATCCAAAACTCCGCCAAATGTCGAGAAGTGTTAGAGTTTTCAGCTCTAAATGTAGGACCAAAGGTATATACCTTTCCGAGGGCCATCGCATAGGTTTCTGCCTCCAATTGACCAGACACGGTTAAATTTGTTTCTTTTCCAAAAAAGTCTTTTGAGTAATCCACTTCACCCGCATCTGTAAGAGGTGGGTTTTTAGGGTCTAAAGTGGTGACTCTAAACATTTCGCCAGCACCTTCAGCATCACTTCCAGTAACAATAGGAGCATGCATATAGTAAAACCCATTTTTATTAAAATAAGAATGAACCGCAAAAGAGAGTGAAGAACGGAGTCGCATCACGGCACTAAACGTATTGGTTCGTGTGCGTAAATGTGCTTGTTCTCTTAAAAACTCTAAAGAATGGCGTTTGGGTTGTAAAATAGTTTTTGAAACTTCTTCCGGATCTGCATCCCCTAGAATCTCTATAGAACCCACTTGAACTTCTACAGACTGTCCCTTTCCTTGACTTTCAACCAAACTGCCTTTTATGTGCACAGCGGCTCCTGTTGTAATCCGTTTTAATAACGCCTCATCCATGCTTTCAAAATCAACTACACATTGGATGCTTTGAAGGCAAGAACCATCATTAAGGGCAATAAATCGGTTGGCTCTAAACGTTCGAACCCATCCTTTGACTTCAATGTTTGTGTGTTTGAGTTCTTGAGTTAATAAATGTGCAACAGTGCTGATAGTCATAAGTACAATTTTTAATACTGCAAATATAAAGTTTTAAGCTAAATTAACAGTGTATGAGTTAGTCTTCTTCAAACGCTTCCTCTTCTGGAATAATATTCAGCGCAGGCTTTTTCAATACTTTCTTGTTTGCGATGCTGCGTTCTAAAGACAACAACAAACAGGGTAACAAGAGTAAATTTGCCAACATTGCCAATAATAAGGTCGCTGAAATCAATGCACCTAAGGCAACAGTACCTCCAAAACTCGACGTTATAAAGACCGAAAATCCAAAGAACAACACAATAGAGGTATAGAACATACTAACCCCTGTTTCTCGAAGCGCTGCAAATACAGATTTTCTGATTTTCCAGTGGTTTGCCAATAACTCTTGTCGGTATTTGGCTAAAAAGTGAATCGTGTCATCCACCGAAATTCCAAACGCAATACTAAACACGAGTATTGTGGAGGGTTTTATAGGCACGCCTAAAAAGCCCATCATTCCTGCGGTGACCAACAGCGGCAACAAATTCGGAATCAACGAAATGATAATCATTCGGAAGGAGCGAAACATGTATGCCATAAACAGTGATATCAAAAAGATGGCAAGGGCTAATGACAAGACTAAATTTCGCACTAAATATTTAGTTCCTTTTTGAAATAAATAGGCTTTTCCTGTGATGGAAACCTCGTACTGCTTTTCAGGAAATAGCTTGTTAATTTTTGCTAGAAGATCTTCTTCAATGCGTTCCATTTTGTCGATCCCTGCATCTTTCATAAAGGTGGTGATTCGAGCATAACGTCCCGTACTGTCCACAAAGTTTTTTAGCAAATCAACGTCCGTAGAAGCATTTTTTGCATAGGACAAAATAAAATTATTTTCTTGTGCAGAAGGCAACTGATAATACTTAGGATTTCCATTGTAATAGGCTTGTTTGGAATATTTTACCAAGCTCACAACAGACACGGGTTTAGAAAGTTCTGGAATTTCAACAATCAAATCTTCTAACGCACTCATACGTTTTAAGGTTGAAAGTTTTAGCACCCCTTTTTTGCGTTTGGTATCCACTAAAATTTCAAGCGGCATGACCCCGTTAAACTCACTTTCGTAGAATTCGATATCTTTATAAAACTCTGCTTTTTTAGGCATGTCTTCAATTAAACTCCCTGTAGTTTCAATTTGAAAAATCCCAATAATACTGATGGCAAGTAAAAGAATCGCCGTTATGTAAATAGTAATATTTTTATGTTTAACAGTATGTTCAATCCAATCCCCAAGACGGTTGATCCATCGTTTGTTCAAATGCTCTAAATGCTTCTCTTTTGGGATCGGCATAAAACTATAAATAATCGGAATGATTAATAAGCACAACAGAAAAATCGCAATAATACTCAGAGAGGCGACAATTCCAAATTCGGTCAGTAATTTACTTTGTGTGATTATAAAAGTCGCAAAGCCAGATGCGGTGGTTACATTGGTCATTAAAGTCGCATTCCCAACTTTCGAAATGACGCGTTGAAGGGACTTTGCTTTGTTTCCGTGCTTGTTGACTTCATGCTGGTATTTATTGATCAGAAAAATACAATTAGGAATACCAATTACAATAATGAGTGGTGGGATCAAAGCGGTAAGCACTGTAATTTCGTACTGTAATAATCCTAAAATTCCAAAGGTCCACATGACTCCTACAACTACCACAAACATGGAGATGAAAGTCGCTCTAAACGATCTGAAAAAGAAAAAGAAAATAAGCGAGGTGACTAAAATGGCGGCTAAAATAAAGACGCTAATTTCGTCAACAATATTTTGAGCATTTAGCGTTCGCACATAGGGCATTCCTGAAACGCGTACATCTAAATTAGTGCCTTCCTCAAAGGTTTTCACTTTTGGAATTAAAACGTCTTCAATAAACGCCTTTCGTTCGGGGGTATTAACAATCGATTTGTCTAAATAGATCGCAGTCCGAATGGCTTCTGTTTTTTTGTTAAAAAGAATATTATCGTAAAAAGGGTAGTCCTCAAAAAGTGCTTTTTTTAGCGCATTTACTTCAGATTGTGTTTGGACAGAATCTTTGATAAAAGGAATAAGGTCAAATTGTTTTTCGCGCTCATTTTTAACAAGTTTCTGTAAATCTTTAATAGCGATCACTGCATCTACACTAGGATGTGTATTAAAACTTTTAGAAAATGAGTTCCATGCATTCAGTTTTTCGACCGTGAGTAAGGTACTATCCTTGACGCCCATGACGATCAAATTACCTTCTTCTCCAAAAATATCCAGAAAGTTATTATATTCTAAATTTATAGGGTGGTCATCCGGTAACAGGTTGGCTTCGGTATAAGTGAAGCGCATATTATTCCATTGCATGGAAAAAAATCCTGTAGTCAGTAGGACCACAACGAGAATAAAAATTCTATTTCTAAGAATGAGTCGTGCAACGGTTTCCCAAAACCCGCTTGAAAAAAGTTTAAACATAGTCTTTTTTGATGGCGTCAAAGGTAAATAAAAGGAATCAAAAGGAGAGTTATAGAAAGGTTAACTTTCTATAACAAATCTTAAAATTTTTAAAGGTTAAATTTTGAGAATTTCTTGCTCTTTGACAGCATACAAGTCCTCTGCTTTTTTGACATGTGTGTCGGTGAGTTGTTGTACATCCACTTCTGCATTTTTTTGAATGTCTTCAGAAGCATCTTCCACATTTTTGATTTCTGAATTTGCGTCTTTTCTTGCAGCACGGATCGATATTTTCGCGTCTTCAACTTCTGATTTCGCTTGCTTGGCTAATTCACGACGACGCTCTTCTGTTAATGGCGGTACATTGATAATAATAGTTTCGCCATTATTCATTGGGTTGAATCCTAAATTGGCAATCATGATTGAACGTTCTATTTCTTGCAACATCGATTTTTCCCATGGTTGAACGGTAATTGTACGCCCATCTGGGGTATTTACGTTGGCCACTTGTGCCAAAGGGGTTTGAGAACCGTAATAATCGACCATTACACTGCCCAACATGGAAGGACTCGCTTTTCCTGCTCGAATGTTTACAAATTGTTTTTCTAAATGCTTTAATGCATTTACCATCGCTTCTTTTGTGCTATCCAGTATAAAATCTATGTCTTCGTTCATGTTTGAATGTTTTTATAAGTGTGGTAAATGTATTGTTAGCTTACGGTCGTTCCGATGGCCTGTCCAGAAACAATTTTAAGAAGGTTTCCGTGTTTATTCATATCAAAAACAATAATTGGCAAGTCATTTTCTTGACTTAGTGTAAAGGCTGTCGTGTCCATTACTTTCAGCCCTTTTTTGAGGACATCTTCAAAACTAATAGCGTCAAATTTGATCGCTGTTTTATCTTTTTCTGGATCGGCATTATAAATACCATCCACTCGAGTTCCTTTCAAAATCACATCAGCTTCAATTTCAATGGCTCGAAGAACTGCCGCCGAATCAGTTGTAAAGTAAGGGTTTCCTGTACCGCCTCCAAAAATCACAACACGTCCTTTTTCTAAGTGGCGCATGGCACGACGTCGAATAAAAGGCTCTGCAACTTCGTTGATTTTTATAGCAGATTGTAATCGGGTAGGGACTCCTGCATTTTCCAAAGCACTTTGCAGTGCAAGTCCGTTTATGACCGTAGCTAGCATGCCCATATGATCGCCTTGAACCCGATCCATACCATTACTCGCTCCTGCAACACCTCTAAAAATATTTCCACCACCAATCACAATTGCAACTTCTATGCCTTGCTCGGTAATTTGCTTTATTTGATTCGCGTAATCAGACAAACGATCGGGATCGATTCCATAATTGCGATTTCCCATGAGGGCTTCTCCAGAGAGTTTGAGTAATATTCGTTTGTAAGTCATAATTGTGTTGCTCGTTGCGCAAATATACGTAATATCTTAAATCCAAAAAGCAGATTCTAGGAATTCTCCTCAATTTGAACGAATCCTGTTTTTGGTGTTTCGTATTTTTTTTCTTTACTTTTGATGGATGAATCGATCCCAAATCTATTCTACACCATGAAAATGTATGGTTTACATAAGGGTTTTTAGGATACTTATATCACTCCCAATTAGGAGTTGAATAAACTAAATAACAGAATATTAAAACTCAGTCACTTCCGCTTAATTAACAATCACTTTTTTAACTACTTTTTCAGTGTTTGAATATGCTTCAAGAAAATATACTCCCGTATTTAATTGACTTACGTCAAGACTGTTGGTGTCAGTTTCTTTTTTAAGAATTAGTTTTCCAAACACATTATACAGCGCTAATCTACTGATAGGAAGTTTAGAAGAGATCTGAATTATGTCAGTTGCAGGGTTCGGATATAATTTTAATGTGCTGTTTAAGTCCAAACCCTTATCAACGCTTAAAGGTGCTTCTTGGTATACTCTCACATAATCCACAATCATAGAACTCTGAGTAAACCCAGCATCTATATTTCCAGAAATACCACCCATTGCAACATTAAGCAATATGAATTGCTCTTCATAAAAAGGCCATGTATTATCATTTTTGTCCGATGGGTTGTAGGTGTAAAAGCCTACGTTATCTACCAAAAACGTAATTTGATTTGGCGACCAATTCATGGAATAAATATGATAATTAGCGCTCACATCTGAAATATCAATCCCTAATGTATTTATGGTAGCACTGCTACTAGAGGGCGTATGTAAGGCACTCGACACATGATTCGTTGCTCCCAAGCCGTGTTCCATAATGTCTATTTCTCCACAGTCGGGCCAATTAGTCGTCCCATAACTAGAATCCCAATAGGCGCCATTTTCATTAATATTTTTACCAAGCGTCCAAATCGCAGGCCAAGTACCGTTTCCACTTGGTAGTTTTGCACGCACATCCACTCTTCCATACGTAAATGCAAATTTTGAGTTCAGTCGTGCTGAGGTATAGTTTTTTGTCAACCCTTGATCCGACCAAGTTTCTCTTTTTGCGACGATGTTGAGCTGTCCTGAATTATCTACAAAAGAATTGTCCATGCGGTTGGTGTAATGTTGTTCCTCGCTATTAGCCCATCCAACTCCTGGAATGATCACTTGAGTTTGGTGGTGCCAATTCGATGCATTCACAGCTCCTGCAGTATCAAAATTATCTCCCCACACCAATTCATCATAAATTACATCCAATGCGTTTAAATCGGTCTCCTCTGATCCGTCATCAATATCATCTAATAAATACGTTCCTGGTATTGTAGCGCCGCCATCAATAAAAATGGTCAACCGATCGTAGGTTCCGCTTGCATTTACTGCAACAGAATTATCTGAACTTAATACAGAATTTGCAAAATCAAATGTAATTCCCGTGGTCCATCCACCACCACCAGCTACGTTTTGAGTCACCTCAACATCGGGATTTTGGCCGCCTTCTAGTTTTAGAAGTACCGTATGGGCATTAGAATCATATCCATAAAATGATAGTGAAATGGTTTTTTGAAAATCCAAATCAATAACTCTTTGTAAACCAATTGTAAACCCTTGCCAACCGATGGTTCCATCATTATAAAATTGTCCTACGTCATTTCCAGAATCATTAGGGTCGGTGTTAAAAGAAAACCCACTGCCGTTAAATTCCGAAAAGCTCTCTGAAGAATCAGAAAAATCAATGGGCATTTGTTGCGAGTAAGAAAGTTGTGTCACAACAAGAAGCATTAGAGGTAAATGGGTAATTTTAAATTTCATTGGTATATGTTTTAAGAACATAAAAATATAGTATTTTTCTACAAGAAGGTTGTTTTTTACAATACAAAAACCATACAAGTCGGAAATTTTATTAAATTCATAAAAAAAACCTGTTTAGCAAGCCAAACAGGTTTTGAATAAAATATATAGGGTGTGTTTGTTATCCTAGGGATACACGTTTAAAACCAGTGATGGATACATCTCCAAAGCTTTCAACATATTTAGCAACTCTTACTTTATCGTCTTTGATAAAGTTTTGATCCAATAAACATTGTTCTTGATCTAGAGTTGTGTTGTCAGAAATAAAACGCTCCATTTTACCAGGTAAAATTTTGTCCCATATTTGTTCTGGCTTTCCTTCTGCTTTCAATTCTGCTTTTGCAGCCTCTTCAGCTTGAGCTAAGGCGTCTGCTGTTAATTGTGCCATTGAAATGTATTGAGGAATATTTTTAAGAGTTTTTCCTAAACGTCCTAACTCAATATTATCTTTTTCAATCACTGCAATTCTAGCTTCGGTTTCAGAAGCAATAAATGCAGGGTCAAAATCCTTATAAGAAAGAGTTGTAGCACCCATAGAAGCAACTTGCATCGCTACATCTTTTACCAAAACATCAGCGTTGTCTACTTTTGCAGACAAACCAACAACTGCAGCAATCTTGTTAATGTGAACGTAAGATCCTACATAGGCAGCTTCAATTTTATCAAATGAAGTAATGTCTAGTTTTTCACCAATCACACCTGTTTGTTCGATTAATTTTTCAGCAACTGTCATGCCTCCAAAATCAGCCGCTAAAAAGGCTTCTTTAGTATCATGGTTCAGTGCAATATCTCCAAACTGACTTGCCAATGCTAAAAAGTTTTCGTTTTTTCCAACGAAATCAGTTTCACATCCTAAAACGATGGCAACACCAACAGTGTTGTCAGCATTAATTTTTGCAACAGCAGCCCCTTCAGAAGAGTCACGATCGGCTCTATTAGCGGCTACTTTTTGCCCTTTTTTACGAAGGTTGTCAATTGCTTTATCAAAATCGCCTTCAGCTTCAACTAAGGCTTTTTTACAGTCCATCATTCCTGCGCCTGTTGCTTTTCTTAATTTATTTACTTCAGCAGCTGTTACTTTTATCATGATTTAGTTGTTTAAAAAAAGTCGTTCAAATTTTCCAAGGGAAGAACTGAACGACTTTGTTGTTACTTTATTACTTATAATTAGTTTGTTATTTTTCTTCCTTAGCAGCTTCTTCTTCTGCTGGAGCTTCGGTGGCTTTAGGAGCTGCTGCCTTTTTAGCTTTCGCTGCTTTGGGAGCTGCTGCTTTTTTAGCCTTTGGTGCCTCAGTTGTTTTTTCTGCTACTTCCGCTTTAGCTTCTGCGGGTGCTTTAGCTTCTACTGGTGCTTCAGTTTTTACTTCTTTAGGAGCTTCCGCTGCTGCTTTTTCAGCATCTTTAGTCTCTTTTTCAGCTTTTCTTGTTGCTAAACCTTCAGCAATCGCTTCCGTTACATTAGTAAGGATTTTCTCGATTGATTTAGAAGCATCATCATTTGCAGGGATTACATAATCCACTTGTCTTGGATCAGAATTTGTATCTACCATTGCAAAGATTGGAATGTTTAATTTCTGTGCTTCTTTGATTGCGATATGCTCACGTTTGATGTCAATTACAAATAGAGCCCCTGGAAGACGCGTCATATCAGAAATTGATCCTAAGTTTTTTTCTAGCTTCGCTCTTAAACGATCTACTTGTAAACGTTCCTTTTTAGAAAGTGTTAAAAAAGTACCGTCTTTTTTCATACGATCAATCGTTGCCATTTTCTTAACAGCTTTACGGATTGTTACAAAGTTAGTTAGCATTCCACCAGGCCATCTTTCAGTAATGTAAGGCATGTTGACGTTTCCTGCTTTTTCAGAGACGATGTCTTTTGCTTGTTTTTTTGTCGCAACAAATAAGATTTTACGACCTGAGATTGCAATTTTTGCTAAAGCTTCAGAAGCTTCTTCAAGTTTTGCAGCTGTTTTATAAAGATTAATGATATGAATACCATTACGCTCCATATAAATGTAAGGAGCCATGTTTGGATCCCATTTTCTTGTAAGGTGTCCGAAGTGTACACCACTGTCTAATAATTCTTTTACTTCTACTAATGCCATTTTGTGATAGTTTACGTTCTGTTGAATTAGCAATGCTTGAGTGGCTTATTTTTTTAAGGCCTTAAACATTTAGATGCTAAACTAAGTCTTGGTGGTTGGCCCACCATAGACAACAATAACTGGTTTAAATTATAAATATTAACGTTTAGAGAATTGGAATTTTTTACGCGCTTTTTTCTGTCCGAATTTTTTACGCTCAACCATTCTTGGATCTCTTGTCAACAAGCCTTCTGGTTTCAGAATGCCTCTGTTTTCTTCATCTAATTCGCACATTGCACGAGATAAAGCTAAACGAATTGCTTCTGCTTGACCTGTTATACCACCTCCAAAAACATTTACTTTAACATCAAAGTTGCCTTCGTTGTCAGTCAATGCAAATGGCTGGTTAACTTTGTACTGTAAAGTTGCAGACGGAAAATAATCGTTTACATCTTTTTTGTTCACGGTAATTGATCCTTTTCCAGGAACAAGATAAATACGTGCTACGGCCGTTTTTCTACGACCAATTTTGTGAATAACCTCCATTAGTTAACTTCGTTTAAATTGATTGCTTTTGGTTTTTGTGCTTCGTGAGAATGCGCAGAACCTGCCACAACGTTTAGATTACGGAATAATGCTGCCCCTAATTTGTTCTTAGGAAGCATTCCTTTAACTGATTTTTCAACTAACCTTGTTGGATCTTTAGCAAACATCTCAGTTGCAGTTAGTGATCTTTGACCACCTGGATAGCCTGTGTGACGTATGTAAGTCTTTTCAGTCCATTTGTTTCCAGATAGAATTATTTTTTCTGAGTTGATAACAATTACGTTATCTCCACAGTCAACGTGTGGAGTAAAGTTAGTTTTGTGCTTACCTCTTAAAAGTATTGCGACTTTAGAAGCCAAACGCCCTAACGTTTCTCCTTCAGCATCTATCAAAACCCACTGCTTATTTACAGTAGCTTTGTTGGCCGATATTGTTTTGTAGCTTAATGTATCCACACTAATTATTTTTTCTTATTAAACATTCCTCCCTAAAAAAGAGTTTGCAAATCTACAATTATAAATTGTTATTAACAAAATCTATTTTGAGTTTATTTTGATATTGATTTTCAAGGCATTGCTATTAGGGTTTTGATGATAAGTCATCTTAATTACCCATATTGACATAAAGTTTAACAAATTATTTTATCTGTTTATAATTTTCATTTTTGATATTTGTAAAAATAGCCCTATTAAATCCTGCTCTATGAAATTCTTTAAGCCCTTGTATTGTCTGTTATCTATTACCACTGGTGCGCTTACAGCGCAACAAGGCACAATGTTTTCTCCAAAAACATACACAACCCTTGAAATTGAGACCACTGCCGCACCTTCAATTGATGGCGCCCTTGACGATTCTATATGGGCCTCCGTAGAATGGGGGACTAATTTTATTGAAGTAGCTCCAGATGAAAACGCCGAGCCCCCTGTGCAAACGAAGTTTAAAATTATTTACGACCAAAAACACCTTTACATAGCTTTAAAGGCGTTAGACCCAGAACCAGAAACAATTACCAACAGGCTTTCGCGACGTGACGGATTTGTAGGCGATCGCATCAATGTTCTTATAGACAGCTACCACGATTTGAGAACAGGTTTTTTGTTTACAGTTACTGCTGCTGGGGTTCGAGGGGATGAATTTATCACTGATAATGGCGATAATGTTGATGCGAGCTGGAATCCTATTTGGAGTACCAAAGCCCTTATAGATAACGAAGGCTGGACCGCTGAAATGAAAATTCCTTTAAGCCAATTGCGATTTAGCAACGATCAAAATCAGGTTTGGGGACTAAATATCGCTCGACAATATTTTAAAAACAATGAATTTTCTGCATGGAATCGAATCCCTGTCGGAGCAGCTGGATGGGTAAGTGAAGCCGGAGAATTAAGGGGCTTAAAAAATATAAAGCCTCAAAAACAAATCGAAATTCAACCCTTTGTAGTGACAAAGCTAGATAGTTATGAAGCTGAGGCAGGCAACCCTTATGCGGACGGTAATGATTTTAATCTGAATGCGGGTCTTGATGCTAAAATTGGTATTACAAATGATTTGACACTCGATGTGACCATTAACCCCGATTTTGGTCAAGTAGAGGCCGATCCAGCAGCAATTAATTTGGATGGTTTTGAGATTTTCAACAGAGATCAACGCCCTTTCTTTGTTGAAAATAAAAATATTTTTGATTACCGATTTGCAGACAATAGAAATAATTTATTTTTTTCTCGTCGGATTGGTCGAAGTCCTCAAGTGTACCCAGAAACGCTGGACGAGGCTTTTGTAGATCAACCTCAAAATACAACAATATTAGGTGCTGCAAAATTTAGCGGCAAAACCAAAAACGGCTGGTCTGTTGGTGTGTTAGAAAGTATGACCTCTAAAGAATTTACGGAGATCAGCTCCAATGGAAGCACCTCTGAATCGCTTGCAGAGCCTTTTACCAATTATTTTGTGGGTCGGGTTCAAAAAGATTTTAATAAAAAGAACACATTTCTAGGGGGTATGTTTACAGCAACCAATCGTTCACTCACTCCAGAAGTATCGGATCTCAGAAAATCAGCCTATTCAGGCGGTCTTGATTTTAAACATCAATGGAAAAACAGAGCTTATTTTTTGGAAGCAAACGTGGTCATGAGCCATGTGCAAGGAAGTAAAGAAGCCATTACATTGACCCAAGAAAATTTAACACATTTATTCAATAGAGTGGATGCAAGTCATTTAGAAGTTGATCCAAACCGTACCTCTTTAACGGGAACAGGAGGTCGTTTTGGGATCGGAAAAGTAGGAGGCCAGCATTGGAATTACAACACTGGATTTAAGTGGGTGTCTCCTGAACTCGAATTGAATGATATTGGTTTTTTGAGGAGTGCAGATGAGATGATTCAATATGCAAATGTAAGATACAGATCTATCAAACCAACGGGTATTTTTCGGGACTATAATGTACGTTTTAATCAATTTTCCGCGTTTGATTTTGAAGGAAATTATAACAGAATGCAGTACGAGCTGAAAGGATCTGCAAGTTTCACTAACAATTGGGGAGTAGATTTTGGAGCGGCTCATAAACCTCGTATTTATTCTAACAGTGTGTTAAGAGGCGGGCCACGTTGGCGATTTTCTCAAGAAAATTTTCAATTCTTTTTTATAGGTTCTGACGAACGAAAAAAATTTAACGGCGTTGTTGGGGTGATTCATTCTCAAGCCAAAGAAGACAATTTTTCATTACTAAAATTTGAATCTAGGTTAAGTTACCAACCCACCAATGCCCTTAATATTTCATTGTCACCAGAATATAGCATCTCCAAAAGTAAAACACAATATGTGACGCAGTCAGATTATAACGCTGCCACAAGATATATTTTGGGGACGATTGACAACCATACACTCACAGCATCGGTGCGATTTGATTATACTATCAACCCTAATTTATCGATTCAATATTATGGTCAACCTTTTATTTCTCGTGGTCGATACAGAGATTTTAAATATGTAACAAATCCAGTGGCAGAACGACTAAACGACCGTTTTCAGAGCTATGGTTCCGCTCAAATTAGTCTAAGTAATAATGTTTATGGCGTTGATGATAATAGGGATGGCCTTATGGATTATAGTTTTGAAAACCCTGATTTTTCATATGTTCAATTCAATTCTAACCTTGTATTAAGATGGGAATACATTCCAGGGTCTGAATTATTTTTGGTTTGGTCACAAGGGGTTACAAGCAGTGTTGGGTCTTCTAATGGTTTGTTTGAAGGATTCGAGACAGGTATTTTAGATGAACGACCTCAGAATATTTTCTTACTGAAAGCTACCTATCGATTTATTTTATAGTCATGTGCAATTAAATGAAACCTCAATCAACTTATCAAGAAATAAAACCTTCAAAAGAATTAGGGGAATTGGTGCATTCCTTTTGGACTCACACTAATTTAGCTAATGAACCTCAAGAAACAACCATTTTTCCAGATAGCTTTTTTAAGATTATTTTTTATGTGACTAAGGGGCAAATTACAAATTATTTTATGGTTGGTTTATGGACAGAGCCAAAAGAAATTGTAATACCACCTAAAACGTCTTCCTATGGTTGCCGACTTAAAGTATTGGCGCCAGAATTTTTGTTAAACCAAGAAGTTGCCACTATTATAAACAGTTTAAAACAACTAAAATTAACATTTTTAAACTTAGATAAATTTAACCTCCATAATTTTAATTCCATTGTAAAACAATGGGAAACGGAAATAATTAAACTAAAACCTTCCAAGCAAATTCAAGACAATAAACTTAGATTGTCTCAATTACTGTATAAAAAAAACGGAAGTATATCTGCTTTAGAAGTTTCCAAACAAGTGTTTTGGACCAATAGACAGATAAATAGATACCTAAATAAATATCTTGGTGTCTCTTTAAAGAAATATCTCAACATTCAAAAATGTTATGAGTCTTATATTCAAATTAGACAAGGTTTTTTTTCTCCTGAAAAAGATTATTTTGACCAAGCTCATTTTATCAAAGAGATCATAAAACATACAGGTGAAACACCCACAACACTTTATAAAGAACAAAACGACCGATTTATACAATTAAAGAACATTAAACGTAAATAGATTTGTGCAAACTAAATTTATTTACAATGAAAAAATCTATTCTAACACTCACAATCAGTATTTTGTTTCTTAGCTGTGGAGGTAAATCTCAAAAAAAAGAAACAGACAATAGCCCCAATACAGAGATTTCTGTAGGTAACGACCTATCCAAAATAGGACGAGAAAACTATGCTATAATTTGGAAATGGACAACTTCTGATGAACAATTAGTTACTGACAATTTAGTCACGATATCTAATGAATTAACTGCACTTTGGAAAAAAGGAATTGTTGAAAACACCTACTATAATAGTGACTCTAATGTTGATAAATTTTCATATTTTCTTAATATTTCTTTTTCATTGAGAGCAGAATCTTATGAATCAGCCGAAGTTATTCTCAACAAATTAACGATTGTAAAAAAAGGCATTGCTGTTTATAAAATATACCCAATAGGTACATTATGGTTAGATAGAAAACATAAAACCATTCACGAAAATGGTATGACAAAATCTTTTGCTACTGTATGGACTACAACTGGAAAACCAACAGATGAATTAACTAAAGAGCAAAATGACAAAGTTTTAGAGCTTTGGAATGCAGGAGAAATTGAGAACGTATATTTTGATATTGAAGGAACTCAAAAGCCAAACAGTAAAACAGATTTCATTTTTTATGCCAACGCAAACACCAAAGAAGAAGCAATTGCAATTTGTGAATCGCTACCATTTTTTAAAGAAAATATTGCAACCTTTAAAACACATTCAGTAGGAGTTTTTTGGATGGGAAAACATGAAGAAAATTAATCTATAAAAATTACTTAGATGAAAATTTTAAAACAAGAAATTTATTTCCCCATCAACATTGCTATTCATTTCGTTTTTTGGGCAATTGATTTATATTTCTATAATGGTACATTTAAAGAAGTATCTTCAGATACAATGTTTTTTGGGATAATTGACGGTACTTGGGCCAATCCGCACCGTATTATGGGAGAGGTATTCTCTTCTTGGGTGGTAACAGTATTTGCCTTTAATTTTTTAATGGCTACAAGAGCTAAATGGGTAGAGCGAATTTTTGGGGGGGGGTTAGACAAAATGTATCTCATTCATAGACGCTCTGGAGTAATAGCTGTCTTTCTGCTATTGGCTCACTTTTTAATAGTACCAAGGGCTGCGGAGTTTAACCCTGGTAAACCACTAGGATTTTATGCTTTAGTTCTAATACTAATAGGCGTGATACTTTCTGCCGCACCTATATTCAAAAAGAAAATTCCATATCATAAATGGATAAATATTCATAAGTTAATGGGTGCTTTTTATGTGCTAGGTGTTATTCACGGATTAATGGTTGACAGCCTAATCAAAGAATTACCAATTACAAGAATATATGTTTTCGGAATGGCATTTATGGGTGCTATTGCTTGGGTATACAGAGCTTTTTTGTTTGGAATTTTTAATAAAAAGCTAGAATATCAAATTATTGGAGTGGAAGATAAAAAGTTTGGTATTACCGAAATTTTAATGAAACCTGTTTCTAAAAGTATCGATTTTTTAGCTGGTCAGTTTGCATTTTTCAACTTTCCTAGTGCAAACAAAAGAGAACAACACCCATTTACAATAAGTAGCCACCCCTACGACAAAAGCTTACGAATTACTGTAAAAGAATTGGGTGATTACACTGCTAATTTAGGTTCGCAACTTAAGGTTGGAGATTCTGCTTTTCTTGAAGGACCTTATGGCCATTTTTCATCAAGTTACATCAAGGAGCGTGACCAAATTTGGGTTGCAGGGGGTATTGGGATTACACCATTTTTATCGCTCGCAAAAGATATGTACACAAATAAAGTCAAACTATATTGGTGTGTAAACAACTTTAAAGAAGCTGTTTATAAAGATGAACTTGAAAAAATTTCTAATGACAATCCGAATTTTGAATTCAAGATTTGGTCATCCAAAGAAATAGGGTATTTGACCGTCGAAAAAATGGAGTTGGAGAATTTTAATAAAGGCTATTTAATTTGTGGTCCAAATTCTTTAAAGGAAAACCTGATCAGGCAATTGAAAGAGGAAGGCGTTTCAAACCAAAATATATATGACGAAGAATTTGCATTTAGATAAACCCATAAAATAGCACGTAAGGCGAGTAAAATTAATTACGAGTCGATTACAACTTACGTAAATATTTGCAGATTTTCTATTTGTTTGGTACTAGATTAGTTGTCTAAACAACAAACTAATCTAATGCCAACACGGTAAATAAAACGGGACTCAAATAGGGGTGTTTATTTCCTAAATTTACATGGCTAAAATAGATTTTAGAAGTATCTTTGCAGCTGAAATGTGAAGAAATTTCACCTTTATGTCGAAACACACTTACACAACATCTACAGCAACAACATTCCTGGCCGATTTTAAGGCAGTGACCAAAATGGGCTTGTCTATTAGCGTCGTGTTTTCATCTTTAGCAGGCTATTTATTAGCAGCTGAAGTCGTTCATTTTCAAACCTTAATTCTCTTGGCAATCGGAGGTTATTTTATGGTAGGAGCATCTAATGTGTTCAATCAAATTATAGAACGCGATTTAGATGTGCTCATGGACCGCACTAAAAACAGACCTATTCCTTCTGGAAGAATGACGGTGACATTTGCTTTTATTCTAGCAATCATTTTAACCATTGCAGGGCTTTCTATTTTATACAGTATCAATGAACGCACTGCTATGTTTGGCGCCATTTCAATTTGTTTATACACAAGTGCATACACCCCTTTAAAGACAAAAACGCCACTTTCCGTTTTTGTGGGAGCAATTCCTGGAGCGATTCCGTTTATGCTTGGATGGGTTGCGGCCACTGGGAAATTTGGAATTGAGGCAGGTGTTTTGTTTATGCTTCAGTTTTTTTGGCAATTTCCACACTTTTGGGCTATCGGATGGTTTTTACACGAAGACTACCAGAAAGCAGGCTTTAACATGTTACCAACAGGAAAACGTGATAAAGGCACCGCCCTTCAAGCCATTATTTATACCGTTTGGACCGTTATTATTTCAATCGTACCTGTTCTTGGTTTTACGGGGAGACTAAAACTTTCTATTGTTGCTGCGGTTTTGACCCTTGCAGCGGGTTTTTGGTTTTTATATTACGGGTTTAGATTGTTTAAAAATCAAACAGATAAATCTGCTCGACAATTGATGTTGTCCAGTGTGGTTTATATTACTTTAATTCAAATTATTTACGTTTTTGATAAATTTATTAGACTATGGATTTAACGCAAGGAACTACTCGAGAAAAACAAAATCGTGCCAAAAAAATGATGTTATGGTTTGGGATTATTTCCCTAATAATGTCTTTTGCAGGGCTCACAAGTGCCTTTATTGTAAGTAGCTCACGAGAAGATTGGCTATCCGATTTTGTGCTGCCAAGCTCTTTTATTTACAGTACCTTAATTATTTTTCTCAGCAGTATATTTTTATATGCTGCCAAGCAAACTCTAAAAAAGAATCAAGCAACTACCACATCATCACTTCTTATCGGTGTATTAGTTCTTGGAATTGCATTTATTTATTCTCAAATCTTAGGATTCAATCAAATTATTGATGCAGGGTATAATTTCACGGGGCCTACTAGTAACATTACAATGTCTTATGTATACATAATTGCGGTGGTCCATATCGTGCATGTTTTAGCAGGAATTATTTGCCTTATTGTGGTTATTATAAATCAATTAAATAAAAAATATTCACCGGAAAATACACTTGGATTTGACCTTGCTTCTACATTTTGGCATTTTGTAGATATTTTATGGTTATACCTCTTTTTCTTTTTATATTTATTTAACTAAATAAAATTCTTATTTTTGCACAACTCAAAATAAATTGCAGTTATGGACTCTACAGTACTTAGCACCGGAACAGAAGGAAAAACTTGGGGCGGAGGAAACCAACCTCTTAAGTCAAGTTATGGTAAAATGATGATGTGGTTTTTCATTGTTTCCGATGCATTAACCTTTTCAGGCTTTTTAGCAGCCTACGGATTTTCAAGATTTAAGTTTATTGACTATTGGCCAATTGCCGATGAGGTTTTTACTCACGTTCCATTTTTACATGGACAAGAACTTCCAATGATTTATGTAGCATTCATGACTTTTGTTTTAATTATGTCTTCAGTAACTATGGTATTGGCCGTGGATGCTGGGCATGAAATGAAAAAAAATAAAGTCATCTGGTACATGTTCTTTACCATTATTGGAGGGGCTATTTTTGTAGGCTCACAAGCATGGGAATGGGCAACATTCATACAAGGTGATTACGGAGCGGTTCAAACAAAAGGAGGAAATATTCTCCAGTTTGGAACGTATAAAACAATTGATGGTGAAGAAGTCTTCAAACGAATTTCTGTTGAAGATTTTACTACCGCTTCGCATACAGACCGCGTGCAACATGAAAACAAAAACGGACTGTGGTTTGTCGATGAAGGCGCCTTACCAGCATTTTCTGTCAGTGATGTATACCATGGTTTAGAGTCACACCCAGATATTTTGGTTAGAACCCAAACCATTAATGAAGAAGGTGAAAAAACAGTGCTTTCAAGAGCAGCATCTTTAAAGCAGGTCAAAAACAATGGGAAACGCTACGTAAAAGGCGCGAATTTGGAGGTCAACGAATACGGGACTCCTTTATTTGCAGACTTCTTTTTCTTTATTACTGGATTCCATGGATTTCACGTATTATCAGGAGTGGTCATAAATATTATCATCTTTTTTAACGTAATTATTGGGACGTACGAACGTCGTAAAAATTATGAAATGGTAGAAAAAGTAGGTCTTTACTGGCACTTTGTAGATTTAGTTTGGGTATTTGTATTTACATTCTTCTACCTAGTTTAACCGTACATATTTTTTAAAATGGGAGCACACGCACATAAGTTAGAAATTTTTAGAGGCTTAATAAAGTTTAAGTCCAATACACAAAAAATTTGGGGAGTCCTTTTGTTACTTTCCATTATTACAGCAGTAGAAGTGGTGTTAGGTATTTACAAGCCAGCTTCTTTAATGACACCATCAATGACGCCTTTTGAGGGTGGATTTGGGGCACTGTTAGGGAATATCGTATTCTCAGGTTTCATATACATGAAAAGCCTTAATTTAATATTTATAGTACTTACTATTGTTAAAGCATATTATATTACTTGGGATTTTATGCACATGCGGGATGAAACAAAATCCCTTAGAAGATTAGTCGCTTGGACAGTTATCTTTCTTATTTGTTACCTCGTGTTTATTTTACTGCAAGAAGGTGGCTACATAGAGTCTGTATATACAAACGGATTTGTAAAACGAGATTTTTAAAATAATAGATAAATATTAACATTTTAAAGGCGGCTTATTAAAGCCGTCTTTTTTATTTTTGTAGCATGAATATCACCAAATTCAAAAAACCATTTGTACTCACAGTACTGTTTTTTTTACCTGTTTTGTTTTTGTTGTTTTTATACCCCTCAAAACACAATTATAAAACCTTGGATGTCATTAAAAAAGATATCCCAGAGATTACTAGTTTTGTGACCAAAAAAGGTGAACCACTTTACTTAGAAAACCATCTCACAGTGTTAGGCTTTTTAGGGCAGACCCCTATGGAAGATGCTATTTTGGCACTCAACCTAAAAGAGTTAGTTTATGATAAGTTCCGAGGATTTAAACGCTTTCAAATAGTTGTTTTAGTTCCAGAATCTGCAAGGGAACAGGTCGATCTGTTACAAAAAGAGCTCAATCAATATGAATTTTTGGAGTATTGGAAGTTTGGTTTTGGAACAGACGCAGAGATTCTTTCAGCCTATCAATCGCTCAAAATATCGACCGTTTTGGATTCAAACCTAAAAACATCAGATGTCTTTATTATTGATAAAGAGCGTCATCAAAGAGGTCGTTTAGATGATCGGGATAAAGATCAAATAAAAAAGAACACACCCTTATTTGGGATGAGCTCATACGACTGTTTGGAAGTATCTGTGCTTAAAAATAAAATGAGTGAAGACATGCGTATTTTGTTCACAGAATACCGTCAAAAACGTAAAGGTAATTTTAATTCTACAAGCCGTAGAGCAGACGATTTAAAAGGAGATGAAAAAAACTAGTTATTCATACGTAGGAGTTTCGTTTATCATTCTAATTTTTGGAATTATTGTTGTTCCCAAAATCATTAACCGCATTCAAAACAACGATGTTACACGTTCAGAAAGTCGAAGTAAAGACGTCCAAATGACGGTGTCTGATACGACGCCATTATCGTATCTTGTTATTAATGGCGAGGCCAAAAAAGTGATGCCTTTTAGTTTTAAAAATCAAAATGGAGAATTGATTTCTAACGAAGATTATACTGGTAAAGTGTATCTTGTTGAGTTCTTCTTTTCAACATGTCCAACAATCTGTCCAAAAATGAACAAAAACCTAGTGGACATACAAAATAGCTTTCCAGATCGTCCCGATTTCGGAATCGCTTCGTTTACGATTAACCCTAAATATGACACTCAAGAAGTGCTAAAAACGTATGCTGATAATTATGGGGTGACCAATTCAAACTGGCATTTTATGACAGGAGACAAAGAAGCAATTTATAATTTAGCAAATACAGGATTCAACCTTTATGCCGCTCAAGTGGAAGGTGCCGATGGAGGTTTTGAACATTCAGGGAATTTTGCATTGATCGATAAACAAGGGTACATACGTTCCCGAACAGATGCTTTTGGAAATCCAAAAATTTATTATAAAGGAATTATTAGCCAAGCAGAACAATTTGATGAAGACGGTGAATCGGAAGATATTAGCGCCTTAAAAGAAGATATTTTAAAATTATTAGAAAATGAATAACCAACCACAGTCAACTGAAAAAAAATACCAACTATGGATTAATATCGTATCCATAGCAGTTCCTGTTGTAGTCGCATTACTTTTTATGGTACGTTTACCAAATGTAGCGTCTCTTACCTTCTTGCCGCCCATTTATGCCTCTGTCAATGGAATCACAGCCATACTATTGATACTGGCTCTTGTGGCCATTAAAAATAAAAAAATAACGTTGCATGAAAACCTGATGAAAACAGCCATTGTTTGTTCCTTCTTGTTTTTGGTGATGTATGTTGCATATCACATGACTAGCGACTCTACAAAGTATGGTGGTGAAGGTTCTATTGTTTACGTCTATTATTTTATTTTAATTAGCCATATTTTACTTTCAATTGTTGTAATTCCTTTAGTGCTTATTAGTTTTATTCGAGCACGTCTTGGGCAATTCAAAGCACATAAAAAAATAGTACGTTATGCCTTCCCAGTATGGCTATACGTCGCTCTAACCGGCGTAATAGTTTACGTTATGATATCACCTTATTATGTTTAAATTGTGAAGAGAGCATCCCTTATAATAGTCCTTATGTTGCATTCTGCAAGTGTAAACGCACAATGTGCAATGTGTAGAGCCGTTTTAGAAAGTGAAGTTGGACAGTCAACGGCAAAAGGGGTTAACAACGGCATCGTGTACCTAATGCTAATCCCATACATTCTAATTGGAGGGTTGGCATTTTTTTTGTACCGCTATTTGAAAGACTCTAAATAAAAAACTACTTTTTTATTTCAAAGCTCATCAGTTGCGTCATTGATACGTTTAGTACATTAGAAATTTTAAACAACGTTAAGATCGTAATGTTACGTTTACCATTCTCAATATTAGAATAACTTCCGCTATCCATATCACATAATTTAGCAACAGTTTTTTGACGTAATTGTTTTTCTTGGCGAATCAGTCTCAAATGGTGACCCAACGATTTCAAGATTATATTATTTTTTTCTTTTAAATTTCCCACAGAATTTAATAGTTAGTTAAAATTAAACGGTTATGTATATAAATTAAAATTTAGTTCAATTAGTTGTATAGAATCCTGCCAAAAACCAGCTGAATTCAATCAATATTACAAATTATATGAACAAACTACATATTTTATTTAAGAAATCTACCTCTTAAATGGTGATATTTTATGTTTATTGGATTATACTACAAATTAGTGGAATCTAAATTTAAAAATTTTGTTTGCAGTGCGTGTTTTTATAAAAAATTAGCGTCTTATTATACCCTAGTTCCTACCTAAAGCATCTTCACGTTTTTTAACAAATTTTTTAATCCATTTTGTGTAACAAAATGTAAATTTGAACGTCTTATTATTGATTATTCGTATGGTCATTAAACCAAATCCAGTTATGTTAGAAATAAAACAGCTTCATAAATCCTATACTATTGGCGATTCAAGTTTACACGTTCTTAAAGGAATTGACCTTTCTGTGGCTGAGGGCGAAATGGTGGCTATCATGGGGTCTTCAGGGTCTGGGAAATCAACACTCCTGAATATTATTGGAATGTTAGATGAAGCAGATGAAGGTGCTTATATATTAGATCAAGTACCCATCAAAAATTTGACGGAAAAAAAAGCCGCTATTTATCGTAATAAATTTTTAGGCTTTATTTTTCAGTCGTTCAATCTTATTAATTACAAAAATGCTCTTGAAAATGTTGCTTTGCCTTTATACTACCAAGGTCTCAAACGCAAAGAACGCCAAGAGAAAGCACGGTTTCATCTTGAAAAAGTAGGGCTTTTAGATTGGGAAACACATTTGCCTAGTGAATTATCAGGGGGCCAAAAGCAAAGGGTTGCTATTGCTCGTGCTTTAGCATCCGACCCAAAACTAATTTTAGCTGATGAACCTACCGGAGCTCTAGACACCACCACCTCCTATGAAATCATGGCTTTTTTACAACAGCTCAACAGTGAAGGTAAAACGATTTTAATCGTTACCCACGAAGAAGACATTGCCGCCATGTGCAAACGTATTGTGCGTTTGCGAGATGGCGTTATTATGGAAGATAAAAAAGTAACTCAAGTTATAGCAGAATCGCATGTTTGATATAGATCTTTGGCGTGAAATCTTTCAAAGCATCAATAAAAACCGCACACGAAGTTTGCTGTCGGGATTTACGGTGACCTTTGCAATTTTGTTATTTACAATATTATTTGGTCTTGCAAATGGCCTAAACAACACTTTTGCAGAAGCTTTTGTGGACGATGCTGCTAATGCCATGTTCATCCGCTCAGGAACAACCACTAAAGCCCACAAAGGCATGCAGGCAGGGCGACGCATACAATTTAAAAATGAGGATTATAAATACATCAAAACTGACTTTGATGACAATGTAGAATTTATCACTTCTAGGATATACAAAAATGTAAATGCTTCCTATAGAAATGAAAAAAACAATTACTCCCTAAGAGCAGTACATCCTGATCATCAGTATTTAGAGAAAACAAAAGTTTATCAGGGCCGTTATATTAATCAACGCGACATGGAGATTAAAACCAAAGTGGTTGTTATTGGTAAGTTGGTTAAAGAAGATTTATTTTTAAAAGTTGATCCCTTAGGGAAGTATATTAATTTAAGCGGAATTCCTTACAAGGTTGTGGGTGTTTTTACAGACGATGGAGGTGATGATGAAGAGCGTTTACTTTATATGCCACTCTCTACGGCACAGCAAGTTTATGGCAACAATGATTACGTAGATCAAATTAATCTCACCTATAAGCCTGAACTAGATTATGACCAAGCCATAGATTTTGGATTGGATTTAGAAAAAAAACTAAAAAAAAGATTTTTAGTTGCGTCTAACGATCAACGTGCAATACGTGTTTTTAATATGGCGATGCAAAATAAAGGCATTACTCAGATGACTTCGGTTCTTGGGATTCTAATCTTAATTATTGGAATGGGCACACTTATTGCCGGAATTGTAGGGATTAGTAATATTATGATTTTTATAGTCAAAGAGCGGACCAAAGAAATTGGCATTCGCAAAGCCTTAGGGGCTTCTCCAAAATCCATAGTAGCAATTATTTTGATTGAGTCTATTTTTATAACAACCATCGCAGGCTATTTTGGACTGTTGTTAGGAGTTGGAATTTTAGAATGGGTAGGTCCAGAGCTAAAAACCTATTTTATTACAAACCCTTCCGTAAGTAGAACCCTTGTAGTCTCAGCCACCCTGATACTTATTGGTGCAGGAAGCTTAGCAGGGTATGTACCTGCTAAAAAAGCATCTAAAATAAAACCTATTGTAGCACTAAGAGACGACTAGATGATAAGATTTTTATTCAGTAGAGACACATGGCAAGAAGTCTATGATAGTATGAGCAAAAACAAATTGCGCACAGGCATTACTATGGTAGGCGTGTGGTGGGGAATTTTATTACTCATCACCCTTTTGGGGGCCGCGAGAGGGATGGAAAATTCGTTTAACCGGTTGTTTGGAGATTTTGCAACCAACAGTGTTTTTGTATGGGGTCAAAGTACAAGCAAACCGTTCAAAGGATTTCAAGAAGGAAAAAGAGTAAAGCTCAAATTGTCCCATGCCAAAAAAATCGAAGAAAATGTTGAAGGCATCGAATTTGTAGTCCCACGAAATAGAAACCAAGCGTTTGTTGTTCGTAATTTTTTATCAGGATCTTTTAGCATTAATGGCGACTACCCGCTACTTGATAAGGTCCAAAAAAAGAGACTATTAAAAGGGCGTTTCATTAATCAAAACGATATTGATGGCAAAAAAAAGGTAGCTGTTATTTCTGAAGATATATACAAACAATTGTTTGAAAAAGATGAAGTAGCTATTGGGCAATATATCCAAATGAATAACATCAATTTTACTGTAATTGGGGTGACACAAAATGGCAATGCTAACATGGGCCCAAGCAGTGATATTCACATTCCATTCACAACCTTTCAGCAAATTTATAACCAAGGCGATACAATTGGCTGGCTCATGATTACAGGAAAACCAGAATATAATATCAAGCAAATTGAAGAAGATGCGAAGTTATTATTGCGTAATTTGAATAAAGTCCACCCTAAAGACAAGCGTGCTTTTGGAAGTTTTAATTTGGGAAAAGAATTTGCTAAAATCACAGGGTTTTTAAAAGGCATGCAGTTTTTAACATGGTTTGTTGGAATTGCAACCCTCATCGCCGGCGTATTTGCAATCGGAAATATTTTATTAATTACTGTGAAAGAACGCACCAAAGAAATTGGTGTAAGACGCGCCCTAGGAGCAACGCCTTTTGAGATCAAACGCCAGATTGTCGTTGAGGCCGTATTTTTAACCCTTATAGCTGGACTGTTAGGTATAATTTCAGGAGGCTGGATGTTAATTGCGGCCGATAGTGCATGGGGACAAGGGGATGATGCAACACTCGTAAACGCCTCAGTGTCTATAGCGGTGGTGTTTGTAGCTTTACTGCTACTGGTCACTCTAGGAACGCTCATAGGACTTATCCCTGCATTTAAAGCCACAAGTATCAAACCAATAGAAGCATTAAGAGAAGAATAAAAAATCAAAAAAATGAACAAAACAGTAAAAATTATTTTTGGAATTGTCGCACTCATATTATTAGTGTATGTATTAAAATACTTTAAAGATTCGAATGCGAAGGAAGTCATTGATTACAAAACAGAGCTTCCATTTTATAGCACACTCGATACTAAAACCGTAGCTACAGGAAAGCTAAACCCTGAAGAAGAAATTGAATTAAAGCCACAAATATCTGGAATTGTAGACCAAATTTTTGTTGAAGAAGGAGACCTAGTAAGAAAAGGCGATTTAATTGCTAAAATTAGAGTGGTTCCAAACGAACAAGCCTTGGGAAGTGCCAAAAGCCGTATCAATACTGCGCGTCTTTCATTTGAAAATGCACAAACTCTATTCAATCGCAATAAAACTCTTTTTGAAAAAGGGGTTATCTCTAAACAAGATTTTGAAAACAGTGAATTAAGCCTCAACCAATCCAAAGAAAGTTACGACCAATCCAAAGATGATTATCAAATCATCAAACGCGGGTCTCTTTCTGGAGGGAGCTCAGCCAACACAAATATTGTTGCTCAAATTCCTGGTACTATTCTTGAAATTCCGGTACGTGAGGGCGATCAAGTTATTCAAAGTAATAATTTTAATGCAGGAACCACAATAGCCACGATTGCTGACATGAGTAAAATGATTTTTGAAGGGAAGGTCGATGAATCAGAAGTCGGAAAATTAGAAGAAGGCAAAGACATTAAAGTCATTCTTGGAGCAATTAACGAAAAAGAATTCCCAGCCGTGCTTACTTTTGTAGCGCCTAAAGGAATAGAAGAAAACGGTGCTGTTCAATTTACCATCAAAGCAGATGTGACCATCGAGCGCAGTACAAAAGTACGTGCAGGTTATAGTGCCAATGCAGAAATAGAAATAGAAAGTAAAGACAGCATTCTGGTGATAAAAGAAGCACTTTTACAGTTTAATCGCATCACAGAAAAACCGTTTGTAGAATTGCAAAACGAAAACGGAAGCTTTAGCAAGAAAAACATTGAAATTGGATTGTCTGATGGGATTAATGTGGAAATTTTAGACGGAGTAGAAGAAGGCGATAAAATCAAGGTTTGGAACAAAGCATCAGAAGAAAATAATGAAGATGAAGAAGACGAAGACGATGAATAATAAAACCCTCAAACCTATGAAATATATATGTACGGTTCTTTTTCTTATGGGAACGTTAAGCAGTTTTGCTCAAAAAAAATGGACTTTAAAAGAATGTGTCGATCATGCTTTGGAACACAACATTTCGGTGAAACAATCGATGCTGAATATTGATTTAGCCGAACAAGATGTGATAAATGCGAAAGGAAATTTCATGCCATCCCTTAGTGCTTCAGCCTCTCAAAATTTTAACTTTGGATCTTTTATTGGACAAGATGGTTCAAGAATTAAAAGTGATTCAAGGGGTAATAATTTTGGTTTGAACACGGGGGTTACAATTTTTAATGGATTTCGAAATCTAAACACCTATAAACAGGCAAAACTAGGCGTAAAGTCGAGTCAATTACAGCTCTCACTTCTTCAAGACAACGTTTCAATGACTCTTGTTAACTCGTTTTTAAATATTTTATTTAATAAAGAAAACCTTAAAATTGCCAATGAGCAATTATTGATTAGTCTAAGTCAGCTAGATCAAATTACATCTCAAGTAGAGGCAGGGATTAAACCGCGCTCTGACTTATTTGATGCAGAAGCAACGATAGCATCTAATAGAGAAAGTGTTGTAAATTCAGAGAATAGTTTAGACATATCCTTATTAAGTTTAAGTCAAAGCCTTCAAATATCTCCTAAAGGTTTTGATATTGAAGAGGTTCAAATCAATTTAACTTCTGAATCATTAGCCTATGATTCATATGATGAAATCTTAGCTTACGCCATGGACAATCGTGCTGAAATTAAGAACGCAGAGTTAAGTATCGAAAACTCTGATTTTGGAGTTAAATTGGCTAAAAGTGCCTATGCGCCATCCTTGAGTTTTGGAGCCGGTTTAGGGTCATCATACCAACACAGACAAGGAGCACTGGATGTTAGATCTGAATTTACTCAAGACCCAAACAACCCAGGATCCATAATTGAAACGATAGTCCCTAACGGTTTCAACGACCAACTTGAAAATAACTTAGGATATAACTTAGGGTTCAACTTAAGTATTCCAATTTTTAATGGGTTTAAAACAAAAGCTAATGTGGTAAAAGCTAAAATAAATAGAGGAAAAAGCCTTCTCAGTTTAGAACAAGCAAAACAAGACCTTACGACTACTATTACTCAATCGTACGCAGATGCCAGAGCTGCCTTAAAGCAGTATCAAGCGTCTAAATTTTCAGTTGCAAGTTTAGAAGAGTCCTTTAAAAATATTCAAAATAAGTTTAACTTTGGAGCCGCAACCTCTTTTGAGGTTGAACAGGTTAGGGCACGTTTAGTAAACGCAAAATCTAATCTAATCAACTCAAAGTATAACTTTGTATTCCGTTCAAAAGTCTTAGACTTTTATATGGGCAAACCATTGACACCCTAATTTATGGCGTATATCCTTAATATTGAAACGGCTACCACAAACTGTTCTGTGGCATTATCCAAAAACGGAGCTGTTGTTAGTTTAAAAGAAGACAACAGTTTAGGGTATTCGCATGCAGAACGTTTACATGTATACATTGATGAAGTTTTAAAATCTGCAAATGTTTCTAAAGACCAACTTGAGGCTATTGCCATAAGCAAAGGCCCAGGTTCTTACACAGGATTACGAATCGGTGTTTCTGCGGCTAAAGGGTTGTGTTATGCGCTGAGCCTTCCCTTAATTTCTGTACCCACTTTAGAAGCCCTTGCACATCAGCTTGACGATCCTAAAGGAACCATCGTCTCCATGCTTGATGCCAGACGTATGGAAGTGTATTCAGCCATTTATGATCTACAGCATAACGAAATCCGATCCACTGAAGCAGAGGTGTTGACTTCTGAGTCGTACTATGCGTTATTAGAATTGTCGCCTGTTTATTTTATTGGAAATGGCGTGGCAAAAACCAAAGACATCATCTGCCACAAAAACGCACAATTCATTGAAAATAAACTGCCTTCAGCAAAACAAATGTGTGCGCTTTCCTATACTAAATTCAAAAACAACGATTTTGAAGATGTCGCCTATTTTGAACCTTTTTATCTAAAAGATTTCATTGCCATTCCTTCAAAAAAATAGAGTACTATTTTTTGTGTATTTCAACTACATGTGGGTAAGGAATTTCGATGCCTGCAGCATCCAATGCTTCTTTGCAGTTTTCTGTAACATCATAATAAACAGTCCAATAATCTTCCACGGAACTCCAAGGACGCAAGGCAAAATTCACAGAGCTATCCGCAAGTTCTGAAACATTTACTGTCGGTACAGGTTCATCTAATATCTTAGGATGCGAGGTCAGTACTTTCATTAAAACCTCTTTGGTTTTCTTAATATCTTCGTTGTATCCAACACCAATTGTTAAGTCAACTCTAAGAGTTCCTTCGGCCGAAAGGTTGACAATATTATTATTTGCCAAAGTGCCATTAGGGATGATAACGCGTTTATTACTTGGGGTTACAATTTGTGTTGTAAAAAGTTGAATCTCTTTGACAACGCCAGTTTCTCCTTGCGCAGTTATAAGATCATCCACTCTAAAAGGTTTAAATAAGATAATCAACCCCCCCCAGCAAAATTTGCTAACGACCCTTGCAACGCGAGTCCGAGTCCGAGCCCTGCAGCTGCCACAACAGCAGCTAAAGCGGTAGTGTCTATTCCTAGTTCAGAAATTACAGCGATTAGTAACACCGCTTTTAATCCCCAGCCTAACAAATTTCCAAGAAACGCTTGTAAGGTTTTGTCAACGTGACGGGAGTTTAAAATTTTATTAGTTAAGCGAAGAATAAGTTTAATTGCATACAAGCCAGCAATCAGGAGGACCAAAGCATAAAGTACTTTTGGCGAATATTCAAGCAATAGGTTTTTAACAGGAGTTAGGTGTTTTTCCATGCTTTAATAAATTTAAGATTTGGGGTAAGTTACTGTTTATAAAGTATTTAAGTAGTTAATAAATGTGATTAAATCAGCTTCTTTGGAAAGCTTTATCTTGTTGGAGTTTATAAAATCTAGTATAATTTTTGAGTTCTCCGGAAAAAGTTCTTTTGCAAGTTTCTTTTTCTTAGTAGGTATTAACACAGCTTCGTTATTTGCAAGTTTGATATAATAGCGATCTTTTACATTTTTATAAATTGCAGGTTTAGGCTCATCATACCCTGTTTTCGAGGGCTGTTCTTCAATAAACACAACCCTGTGTTTCTTTAGAATTAGGTTCTCTCCTTCGTTATTTAGTTTTATGAAATACCCCTTTTTTTGACGTCCGCTTTCATCAATATAATTAAAAATGTTGTAAGATTCATTAGCTGCTGTAAATGTAATTTTAATGGAGTCATCATTCTTATTTAAGCTATATACGGTATTTTCAGCCCCTTGAAACTCCATTTGATCATCGTAAATGTTATAACGTACTCCAAATATTTGATTCGGCATTGAGGAGATTTTGGTACTAACAAAATCTTCGTTCAAATATTTAGACCCTTTAATAGTAGAGCTTTCATTAGAATTGACATTCACAAAAACATTGCTCATATTTTGAGAAGATCCATCGGCATATTTAAGAGTTTGAGAAAAAGATAATTGTAAGAGGCATACACTTAGAAGTGTAACATTTAATAATTTCATGTGCTTATTTTAGTGATTTTTAAACAGATATATGTAACATTATTCTTTAATGAGATAACGCTTTTAATACACGCGTTTTAAAAGTAAATTAAATTCCATCAAAGATACATAATATGATACTAAATCACAATTTCTTTATGAGGGTAAAAAGAAGAATTTACTTCAGACAAGAATGTTGTGTAAAATCGTTGTAACTTTGAATTATGAAGCTATATATTGTACCAACCCCCATTGGAAATTTAGAAGACATTACGTTGCGTGCCATCAATGTATTAAAATCGGTTGATTTGATTTTGGCAGAAGATACCAGAACTTCTGGAAAACTTTTAAAACACTTTGAAATTGGGACCCAAATGCATTCTCACCACATGCATAATGAGCATAAAACTGTGCAGGGCATTATTCAGAAATTAAAAACTGGAACCACCATTGCATTGATTAGCGATGCAGGAACTCCCGCTATTTCGGACCCCGGATTTTTACTCACAAGAGCCTGTGTCGAAAATGATATACCAGTAGACTGTTTGCCTGGAGCTACTGCCTTTGTACCTGCCTTGGTGAACTCTGGATTACCAAATGATAAATTTGTGTTTGAAGGATTTTTACCTGTCAAAAAAGGCCGACAAACACGCTTCCTTTTATTGGCAGAAGAACCCCGTACGATCATTTTTTATGAAAGCCCTCACAAACTTATAAAGACACTTTCTCATATTTGTGAATATTTTGGTGAAGACCGACAAGTCTCTGTTTCAAGAGAACTCACAAAACTTTTTGAAGAAACTCAAAGAGGTACAGCAAAATCAATTTTAGAACATTATACCAACCGCCCCCCAAAAGGAGAAATTGTCATTGTAGTGGCAGGGAAGTCGAAAGCTTCTTAGCATCCTTTTCCAAATTGTGAGTAGTATATCATAGTGCAACTATTGACATTATTTAGTATTTTTGGAGTAATTAAAACTAAAAATATTTTAGAATGTCCCACAAAACTACAACCCACTGGAAAGGTGGAATGCAATTCGAATCCGATAATCCAAGCGGAAAAACTGTGTTGATGGATACAGTTGTGAAAGGTCAAGAAAAACAATTTGGAGTCTCTCCAAAAGCAATGATGTTATCTGCCTTAGCAGGATGCTCAGGCATAGATATCGTTGATATTTTAGAAAAAATGAAAGTTGTTGATTACGATTTAAAAATGGAAGTCGAAGGTTTTCTTACTGACGAACACCCAAAGTATTACGATAAAGTACATGTGGATTATCATTTTTCTGGGGCTGATTTGAATCCAAAAAAAATCGATAAAGCCGTAAAACTCTCTGTAGATAAATATTGTGGTGTTATGGAAATGTTTAGACAATTCTCAACGGTCACTACCGCCATTCATCTTCATAATTCTTAGCAATGCATTGGACGCTCAAACCGAAGCCTGAACCAAAAAAAATAGCCAATTTAGCAACTGAATTAGGGGTTGACAACGCAATTTCGGAGTTGTTACTCCAAAGAGGTATTGAGAGTTTTGAAGCTGCTAAAACTTTTTTTCGACCGAGTTGGTCTGACTTGCACGATCCCTTTCTGATGAAAGATATGGACAAAGCAGTTGCTAGAGTTGAACTGGCTTTAAAAAACAACGAACAGATATTAGTATTTGGAGATTATGATGTCGATGGAACTTCTTCTGTAGCTTTGATGGCTTCCTATTTAGAAACAAAAAGCACACAGATTTCCACGTATATTCCCGACCGATATGAAGAAGGTTATGGCGTATCCTACAAAGGTATTGACTTTGCTTCAGACAACAATTTCACATTAATAATTGCTTTAGACTGTGGGGTCAAAGCGCTTGAAAAAGTTACCTATGCCAAGGAAAAAGGCATTGATTTTATCATCTGTGACCACCACCGTCCTGGAAAAAAACTACCACCAGCAGTTGCTGTTTTAGATCCAAAACGTTCTGACTGTGTATATCCTTTCAAAGAACTTTGTGGGTGTGGTGTTGGATTTAAATTGATCCAAGCTCTGGCATCCAAAGAAGAAATTCCTGCGGAGTCCTTGGCAGGGTATTTAGACTTAGTAGCTACCGCTATTGGTGCCGATATAGTTCCTATTATTGGCGAAAATAGAGCCCTTGCTTATTTTGGTTTACAAATTATTAACTCCAATCCACGTCCAGGGTTTAAAGCCCTGATAAACCAGATGAAAAAAGAGGTGCTAACCATTACAGATGTTGTGTTTAATATAGCACCTCGTATCAATGCAGCAGGACGCATGAAACATGGGAATTATGCAGTGGCTCTGATGAAAGAAACAAATTTTGAAACTGCCGAAATAGCAGCAAGTGAAATAGAGTTTTTTAATACCAACCGTCGCGAAACGGATAAACGCATCACACAAGAGGCGTTGTTGCAAATAGAACAATCAAACGAAACAAACGGTGCCACGTCTGTTGTGTATCAAGAAGATTGGCATAAAGGTGTTATTGGAATTGTCGCTTCTCGACTCATAGAAACCTATTATCGCCCCACTTTAGTATTTACAAAAAGTGGTGATTTTTTAGCGGCTTCTGCGCGTTCTGTTAGAGGGTTTGATGTCTATAATGCTTTAGAAAATTGCAGCCATTTAATAGAACAATTTGGAGGTCATATGTATGCCGCAGGACTTACGATCAAAGAAGAAAATTATCAAGCATTTAAAGCCGCTTTTGAAGCTGAGGTTTCAGCGACTTTGCCTGCTCATCTTCAAACTCCTGAAATTAAAATTGACTCCGAAATTGACTTTAGCTCCATTACCCCAAAATTTTATAGAATATTAAAACAATTTGCGCCTTTTGGACCGCAAAACATGTCTCCTGTTTTTATGACTTCAGGAGTACACGATACGGGCTACGGAAAATGTGTTGGTGAAGATCAAACGCATTTGCGGGTGACTCTCGCTCAAAAAGACAGCTCAAAAATTGTAGGCATTGGCTTTGGTTTAGGGAGTGACTTACCGATTATTAAATCTAAAACTCCATTTAAAGTGGTCTATTCTATTGATGAGAACGAATGGAATGGACGAGTAAGTTTACAGTTAAAACTAAAAGGTATTAAATCGTAATATGGCAAAAAGAGATCCCTACGCGGCACTTCGGTTTAAGGAATTTAATATCTTTTTGTTATTAAGGTTTATCCTTGTTTTTGGTTGGTCCATGCAATTTATCATTATTGAGTGGCAAGTTTACACACTCACCAAAGACCCACTATCACTAGGGATTATTGGACTTATGGAAATTATTCCAGCGTTTAGTATGGCCTTATTTGCAGGGCATATTGTGGATCAAAGCGAAAAACGAAATTTACTTCTAAAATGTATAGGCTTATTTTCATTAATTAGCTTTGGACTTTTTTTCTTAACAAGTCCTTCTGTTGAGTCCGATTGGAACACAAAAACTATTCTCTATACAATCTATGCATTTGTATTTATGGGCGGCTTACTACGTGCTTTTTTTGGCCCAACTATTTTTTCTCTTGTCGCATTAATTGTTCCTAAAAAGGTTTATCCAAACGCGGCGACTTGGAACAGTTCAACTTGGCAAATGGCTTCTGTGTTAGGACCAGCTTTTGCTGGTTTTACGATTAATTGGATTGGTGTTCACTGGTCGTTATGTATTGTATTTGGCTTAGTTGTTTTGTCTTTTATATTGTTATTTGGGATTTCTCGGAAACCGATTTTGAATCCAAAAATAGGGGAGCCCATTGTACAAAGTTTAAAAGAAGGAGTTCGATTTGTATTTAAAACCAAAGCCATTTTAGGAGCTTTAAGTTTAGATATGATAGCGGTTCTTTTTGGAGGTGCTGTGGCGCTACTCCCCATTTTTGCACAAGACATTTTGAAAGTAGGCTCTGAAGGGTTTGGACTGTTAAGGGCAGCTCCTGCTGTTGGGGCATTTATTACCATGCTGATTACAGCTTATATTCCTATAAGTAAAAATGCAGGACTCAAATTATTAGCAGCAATTTTTAGTTTTGGCGTTTGTATTATTGTCTTTGGACTGTCCTCTGTCTTTTGGATTTCAGTAGTTGCCTTGTTTTTTAGTGGCGTCACTGATGGTGTGTCTATGGTAATCAGGCAAACCATTTTACAACTTAAAACCCCAGATCATATGCGTGGCCGGGTATCTTCCGTTAACTCTATGTTTGTGGGCTCATCAAATGAATTAGGGGCTTTTGAAAGTGGTGTGACAGCGAAACTCATGGGAACGGTCACGGCAGTTGTTTTTGGTGGAACTATGACCTTAATTACGGTGGTTACTACAGGAATCATTTCGCCGACGTTTCGTAAACTAGACCTAGAAAAAGACCTAAATGAACACGAAACACAAGATTAATAATTTACAGCTCGATTAAGGATTCATCCGTTTTTCTAAAATCTAAACTATAAGTGTATTTAAATCCTAAGATCGATTTTGAAACTGTTACTTCCGTTTTTTTAACCTTAACATGTAAGTCATCTTGAATCCTATAGAAAAGTGATATTTTCCCAAACTTATTAAACTTTCTTGAGGCCGAAAATGTAAATCGTTGTCGATTAATTTTATTGCCAACAGTTTTATTGACAAAGGTGTTAAAGAACTCTGTTTTCAACTTAAAAACGATATTGACAGGAAGCAATTTGTAGTCGACCCCAAACATCAAACGGAGTTGTTCTTTTGCAATATCGCCTTCGTCTTCAGAAAATCCTAGTTCATTTTTATTTTGATACCTAAGACGGTAAGATAATCCCATCCTATTGATGTCATGTTTGAAACTTGCATCAAATTGATATCTAAAGTGCGATTCAATTCCTTGTTTTTTACCAACATCATCATTTTTTTTAATAAACCGAACGCCACCACCCAGTTCAAAATCCTTAGCGACTTCATAGTTCGCTTCAAGTTGCGTAAAATAGGTACTCACCGTCGTAATGTCATTTCGATATCTCAGATGCTCCGAAATTGAAAAAGAAACTTTCTCACTTGCTCTCACATCAAGTTGTACGGCGCTCCATCCTTCTAAATCATCAGAGTTTTGAGCTACTATTTGATTTGAGAATATTAATAAAAACACAAGGAGTGTGAATACGGGCTTGTTTTGGTTTGATAAATTCATAGTCAAAATTATTGTTTATAATAGACAGTTACTTTGGCGACGTCTTTCAAGAAATTTACTTTTCCAATCTCAAAACTTAGAATTTCAACTCCAAGTCTTTTTTCTAAATCTGCTTTGAGAAGGTCATGGTTTTCAGGACGTATATTTTCAATAATTTCATAAATCACATCTTTAGAGAGTGTTTCTGTTCGCGACCAATAGCGTTCGAGAAAGTACAAAGCCAAAAGTATAATTGTATTGGCAGCGATAATCTCTGCATAACTCATTTTTTTGTTTGAAAGGGCATTCATTACTGCTACGCCAATTACCACAAAGAGGTAAGTCATTTCTTTAACCTCTAACGGGAGTGTTCTGTAACGGATTATACCAAAAATAGCAAACAACCCTAACGCCATTCCTAGATCCAATTCATACTTTTTTAGTGTAAAGCATAAAAAGTAAACAACAATACCAATTAGGTAGAAGGTGAAAAGATATTCTTTTCTCTGACTGTGTTTGTAGTAGATGAATTTTACAATTCCTGTGAGGAAAAATAAATTCAATAAAAATCGAAGGATCATTTTATAAAAATCGTCGTCGAATACAGGAATGCCTAGTAGTTCCATTTTAATTGTTTAATTGGTTAATTTTTAAGTTGAGTTCTTTAAACTTGTTTGATTTTACTCCTGAGAATATATTAGCAACGCCCATGCAGTATTTGCTAAAACTTACCGTTCTAATTCTGTTTGATTTCAGAATGCTATAAATAGGAGTTCTCGTATTTTGTTTTTCTTGTTTAACTTCAATAACGACCACATTTTTAAAGTTTTTTGTGGTTGAATCTGTTTTATATTCTAAGCCTGTGTCTATGGTAACACGTTCGGATCGTTGGGTGTTTACCAAGGTAAAACGTTTAAAATAATTATGTAAAGCGGGCTCTAATTCCCAATCCTTTTTAGTGGCCTTTTCAATGAATTTTTTTGATTCTGGGGATAAGTTTGTTTCAAAATCATCAATTGAACAACGTACTTTATTGGTCATTCCAGAGTTTTGTTTCTCTTTAACTTCCAAAAAGCAAATATCCGATTCTACATACCTTCGGATTCTGATTTTATGACGTTTTGCTTTTCCGTTGTGGTGCTCCATATAGCAACGCAAATCTTTTGTATCAAAGTAAAGGGTAGAATAATTCATTAACCGATTCCCCTCAATTTCTAAAATCTGATAATCAGAATACAGCAGCGGTAAAAGCTTAGACAATTCAGAGTTGGTCGTTAGAAATTTCGTATCAACGCGTTTCAATAAAGAAACACCATTCATTTCCTCTAATGAAATAGAGGCAAAGCCTGATAATTTAGACACGTCCATTGGTTAATTTTGATAAATCTACGATTTTTTTTCAAATCAAATCAAAAAATAATTGTCTTACAAAAACTCTGGGTGTAAGTTATGAACGAAATGAGTTTTAAAACTCTTTCAGTGTAAGTGTACCGTTTTCAAAAACAGCGTAGGTATAATATCCAATCCAATCTCCAAGATTGATGTATTTAGATTGGTCGTTGAGCGCGATATCTAATGGTAAATGGCGGTGTCCAAACACAAAATAATCACTGTGTTTTTCTTCTAATTTTTTTTGGCAGTATTGAACCAGCCATTCCTTGTCATTTCCAAGAAATTTCACGTCTTCATCCCCTGAAATAATTTTGTTTTTAACGGAAAGGTATTGTGCAAATCGAACGCCAATATCGGGGTGAATCCACCGATATAGCCATTTAAAAAACGAATTGGTAAATACTTTTTTAAGGCGTTTAAATCCTTTGTCATCGGGGCCAAGTCCATCGCCATGACCTATAAAAAAAGAGGTTGAATTAAACATAAATTCTTGAGGTTGATGGTGAACGGTAATCCCTAACTCTTCTTCAAAATATCCGTTCATCCACAAGTCGTGATTTCCTACAAAAAAATGAATTTTGATTCCTTGATCGCTCAGCTCTGCCAATTTTCCTAACACTCGTGTAAACCCTTTTGGGACGACATATTTATATTCGAACCAGAAATCAAATAAATCGCCTAATAAAAAAACAGCTTCTGCATCGTGTTTGATCGAATCCAGCCATTGCACGAATTTTTTTTCGCGTGGCATAGATTCTTTTGCTGTCGGCGCACCTAGATGGTTGTCAGAAGCAAAGTATATTTTTTTTCCTTGTGGGATTTTTAAATCCGTCATATCAAACTGTTAGTTATCACTTGCATACCATTCTGCAAAACTTGTGGCGGTTTCTTGCAGTTTAAGGGCATGTAATTTTATAGTATTGGGCAATCGTTTTTTTATTTTTTCTACAAAATCAATCACCATCATTTCACTTGTGGGTTGATAATCGACTAAAAGCACATTGTGTCCACGATCCGAAAGTTCTTTTGCTAATTCTACGTGGGGTGTGTTTTTATTAAATACGGTAGCGTGGTCAAAGACATTTACAATTTCTTCTTTGATGATTTTTTTTAAATCAGAAAAATCAATCACCATCCCAAATTTTACATGCGTATTATCTGATATAGGTTGTCCAATGACAGTCACATCCAAACGGTAGCTGTGTCCATGAACATTTTTACATTTACCATCATACCCATAAAGTGCATGTCCTGTTTCAAATGAAAATTGTTTTGTAATTCGAATGTTGCTCATCGGTGTTTTTTGTTCTCTAATGGATTCATAGTTCTATACAAAGTTAATGGTTTTGAACCTGTGGTAAAAATTGTTTCCTAAATTTTATTATAAGTGGGATTCCTCTGGCAATCATCCACAAGGTATAAGCGGTAAATACACCATAGAGTTTCCATCCATAATAATCCAAAATAAAAATGACTGGTAAAAACACAAATAGGGTGGCTAATAACAATACATTTCTTAGGTCTTTCATTTTTCCGAGTCCTTTAAAAATGCCATCAAATACAAATGCCAATGCACAGATTGGCTGCATTAATAACACAATCCAAAAAATGTCATAAAATTGAACTAATATTTTAGGGTCATTTGTAAATGTATAGCCAATTGGCTTGTAAAGCAGCGCGCCAATACCCCCCATAATGAACCCTACAATCAGAGCATATTTTATCAGTCGATTGCTTAGTTGTAAGAGGACTTGGTAGTTTTTAGCTCCAAACAGTTTTCCGGATAGGATGTTTCCTGCACTGGCATAGCCATCGACAGCAAATGCGGCAAAAAACCATAGATTAATGGCAATGGTATAGGCTGCCATGTAGGTGTTTCCATAGCCAGTCGCAAACCGTGCGGCAAAATACAACGCAGTATTGAGAGCCAAAGTCCGAACGATGAGGTGCTTAATCATGTTCAAAAACTTTGAAAATTCTTTATTGATCGGTCTGGAGAGTTTAAGAGGAATTTCTGTTTTCTTCAAAAGAAAATAGGTGGCTAGGGCTGCCATAATAAATTGTGCTAATACGCTTGCAATGGCAGCTCCTTTAAGGTAAAGTGGCTGGAATATGTCTGTAATGCCATATACCAACACCACATCTAAAATAATGTTTATCACGGCACCAGTGATAGCGATTAGCATTGGGTAGTAGGTGTTTTGGAGGCCTCTAAAAACGCCAAAAACAGCGAATGTATAGAGGGTGAAGGGCAACCCAAATATGCGAATATTATAGTAGGAAACACTGTAGTCTAACAAAAGCCCTGAGGCATTATAGAGTTTAAAAATGGTGGCGCTAAAGGGGTAGGTCCCCAAACAAATTAATAAACTGAGAATCAATATAAAGGTGATGGCCTGGGCAGGTAAATTTTTGACTTCCTCTAATTTATTGGCGCCAACATATTGAGATATAATGGATGAAATAGCGCTACGCGATTGCCCCAAGACCCAAATAAGCATCGATAAAAAAGTAGTTACAATTCCAACGGCTGCTAAGGATTCAGTAGCATTAACAGGGATATGCCCCACAATAGCGGCGTCCGTAAGCGAAAGAATCGGTTCGGAAATACCAGCGATAATGGCGGGTACCGCAAGTTTGTTGATGTGTTTGAGGCTAATTCGTGTTTCCAATAGTTTTATTTTCCACGTCCTGTTTTTCGAACGGCGGTAGTTTTACTGGAGTTTTTGTTTTTAAGGTTAGACTTGCCTCCTTTTTTTGTTTCTACTTGCTTTACGGTTTTATTACCAAAAAATTTACTGCTCATAATGTGTTGGTTTAAGAGTCAAAAGTACGTAAAAAGACGTTAGCTAAAATCACAATCTATTTGTGGTCTTATTTTTTTAAATTAATTTAAAATTAAAAGCCTTTACATTTATGTAAAGGCTTTTAATAGCGTTCTACTTTTTTGGGTTAGAACGAATTTTATATTGGTTATGCTTTCGGACTGGCGCCATATTTGTTGTCTCCAACCTCGCTGTCTTTTGTAAGTAATACCAGCATCCAAATAATGCCTATTATTGGAATTAAAATAATAAGATACATCCATCCACTTTTACCAACGTCATGTAATCTTCTTACGACGACGCTTAAAGAAGGTAAAAAATGTATAAGTGCTGTTAACATATATAGCCAGCCATAGCCCGCACTCATGCTTTGTCCCATAAATTCAGTTTCAAAACATAACCCTGCTACGTTGTCTATGATCATTGCAACGATCAAAAACAAAGAGTAAAACAATACATACATCCAATATTCTTTTCTTCTAGCTCGACCACTAAAGTTAGAATATTGTTTCATTACATTTAAATACCATTCCATATTTTAATTTTTAAGTTATTAATTAGATACAAATTTAACTTTTATTTTACAATTAAAAAATTAATATAGAATACATTTTATTTAGACAACATCCTTGGTAGATCATTAAGCATTGATAAATGGCTAGTACTATTTAATGTACAGCTTATTTGTATTCTATTACGAATCGTTTAATAATTCCATAAAACACACTATATAAAATGGGTTTTAGTAATTAAAATTTTTCAAATTAATGTGTACAGTTTACAAACTTAGGCTGAGGGAGCGTCTATTGAGAGGTGCTGCTAAAATTAACGACTACTCTAAATTGGTCGTGTTTGTTTTTATGGCTTCTGAAAAGTAGAACTTAAACTTCAGTTTAGTATCAACTTTAACAGCATAAGTGCTTTCAAGCCACTCAAATTCAAGCTTAACTTTCCCGTCTGGGGTATTCACAACAAATTCTCCAAACTGTTTAAGAGAAATGTGTGCCGACTTGTAATCAGTATCAATTGTGACATCTTCAAATTTTCGTTTACTACTGACAATATCAAAGGTTTTTACAAAGTCAATAAATTCTTCTTTAGAGTAATGCCTGCTGTTTTCAAAGATAAAAAAGTCGTCTGTAACCATAGATTCAAAACGGTCTAAGTCGTTATCTAAAACCTCAAAAAAGGTCTCAAATGTATCCATAGCTTCTTTTTCAGAAATTTTTGTCGGGTTTTGACATCCGAGGATGAATAAAGCGGAGAGTAAGATAAATTTTTTGATAATGTTTTGATTTATCAATGGTTTGTATCTTTGAAACTAAAAATTAGGGGATTTTCAAATATCTAAGCTCTTCCACCAATTCTAGACTATAAGTCCATAACTCTGAAGATGTCTGATTTAAAATTTCTTCTTCTTCCCAGTCTTGCCCTCCATCTCTAGAAATCCTAAGAATATTATCTGATGTAATCTCCCAAATTAGACTAAAACTAACTAAAGTCCCTGTACCATCCTCTCTATATCTTGAGAAACCGGTACCGTCAGAATATAATTCCCAAACAAAATATTCATTAAAAGTCTCAAGGCCATCTCCCTCATTAATTTGGTTTAATTGCCAATTACCAACAATTGAGTTGTTACTAGCATTGTTACTATTACTATCATCACTACTACAAGAAAATAGTGTAACAGCTAAAAATAAATAAAATAAATTTTTCATAATTAAATTGGTTTATACCTCAAATCTAATTAATTTTATTATAGTTTTTGATACATAACTAGTACATAAAAAGAGACTGTAGCGTAGTAGCTTTGGAACAAAGCGTGTTGAGAAAACTAATAAAAGTTAAAAGTGCCATATTAGTGCCAAGAATATTATAAATTCGCAAACAGTATTTCTATACATCGTTTTAATCTCTAAGAAGTCAATCAAAAAAAGGGGATGTAGCTCAGTTGGCTAGAGCGCTTGACTGGCAGTC
>CESU01063309.1_pt1 | contig 48813 bp, 40 predicted proteins | sample 531141 | NCBI WGS metagenome assembly CESU01 (sample SAMEA2621401, study PRJEB7988) | marine metagenome | isolation source: saline water (ENVO:00002010), including
ACATTTTGCTGGAGAATATATTTTAAGAACCGATAAAAGAAAGATGAGGATTGACATTGGCTCGATTGAAAAAAGCTCACTTGCAGAATTAAGAGATGAGTTAAAAAAATTAGATGTAAAATGGGTTTAATAAAGGTTGATCTAAAATATTACTCCCCTTCTTTTTGCTTCCCAACTTAAATCTTCTATTTTTGGTTTATGGAAGAAAGTATTTTACAAGGCATTGGATATGCAATTCCTGCACTAGTTACAGGTGCGGTGGCCTATTTTGTAATGAGTGGCTTAAGAAACCAAGAAACTAATGAAAAGAAATTAGATCTTTTAGCACAAAAGAAAAAAGAATCATTGCCCATTCGTCTCCAAGCCTACGAACGCATATTGTTATTCTGTGAACGTATAAACCCTGTTAAAATGTTAGTTCGCATAAAGCCAATAGGAGATTCTTCTGAGGCATATTTACAATTATTGCTCGCTAGTATAGAACAAGAGTTCCAACACAATATGGTGCAACAGTTGTATATTTCTGATGACTGCTGGAATGTAGTTATTACCGCCAAAATAGCTGTAATAAACAACCTAAAAAAAGTTTTTAATGCTTCTGATTCTGCAACTGATTTTAGAGAAAAAGTATTTTTAGAATATTCTACAAAAGCACCTGCTACAGATACTGCTGTTGCATTTTTAAAAAATGAAGTAAAAAAAATCATTTAACATCTTCATTTTGAAATTTATATCCTCCATCAAGTATATTTAAATGAAATCTTTACTTTATCATTTTTCTAGCATTATTCTCATTTTTATTCTGGTTGCTTCATGCAAAAAAGAAATTTCAAAAAAAATAACCAATACTGGTCTAATCCATGAAAGTACTATAAGATATGCAAAAGGATTTGATATTATAAGCACTAAAAATGAAAAAAAATTAATTATTAAAAACCCGTATTCAAATACCTCAAGTAATTTTGAATACATTATTAAAAAAGGGATTAGTAAAAACTTAAATGTTATTAATACACCCATTAAAAAAATAGTAGTTACCTCTACAACGCATATTCCAATGCTAGAATTATTAGGTGAAGAGAAAGCCTTGGTTGGGTTTCAAAATACAGACTATATTTCTTCAACTAAAACTCGAAATAGAATAGATGCTGGGTTTGTTAAGGAGTTAGGAAATGAAGCTGCATTAAACACCGAAAGTGTACTCGAATTAAAGCCAGACGCTGTTATTGGTTTTACTATGGATAATTATAATAAAACCTTTAATTTAATAGAAAAGCATGGAATTCCAGTACTTATAAATGGAGATTGGCGCGAAGAAACACCCCTTGGAAGAGCAGAATGGATTAAATTTTTTGGGGTCTTATTTAACAAAGAAAGGTTAGCTGATAGTATATTTAATGCCATTGAAGTAGATTATTTAGCAGCTAAACGTATTGCAAAAGAAAACACAAAATTCCCTTCCATTCTTTCAGGAGCGATCATGAGAAATGATATTTGGAGCTTACCCGCGGGAGAAAGTTTTGTTTCTCAATTTTTACTAGATGCCAATGTGAATTATCTTTGGAAAGACACTAAAGGGAAAGGAAGCTTACAGCTAAGCTTTGAAAGTGTACTAGATAAGGCTCAGCATGCTGAGTATTGGATTGCTCCGGGTTATTTCTCTAGTAAAGCACAGTTACTTGAAAATAATTCTCATTACAAGAACTTCACTGCTTTTAAAAACAATAGTATCTTCACGGCCTCTACTAAAAGAGGTGTAACAGGAGGAGTTGTGTATTATGAATTAGGACCAACTAGACCAGATTTAATTTTACAAGACATCATTAAAATTACAAACCCTGAACTATTACCCAATTATGAATTGACATTTTTTGAGCAAATGAAATGATAAATTTTATTCTTTTTTTTCTAGTGCTCTCTCTCTTAAATACAAGTAAAACGGAAAAGAAAAAGCTACTGCAATTAAGAATGTAAGGGGGATAATAACCCACCAAGCCTTTACTTTTAATTTTCTTGCATCTGGAATAAACCATACAAAAAACGTTAAAACAACTACAGTTAAATCTGCACCAAAAGATTTCCCTGCAAAATTAGATTGAGCCAACTCAAAGAAATGAACTAGGGAAGCCTCTTCATAAGTCATAAAATACTGAATATTGTAAAACCAGGTATAACTAATACCAATGATAGAAATGACAAGAAAGATGTATTTACGTTTCATATAGTTTATAATTTACTTAAAAAAACTAATTAAAATAGTGTGATTTGCCCATCATCTGAAGCGTTTTTTTCTTCATCTGTAGTGCCTTTATTTATTGTAGTTGATGGATGTGTGTTTTCAGAAGTTGAAATTACCTCCTCTTCTACTACTTCTACTTCTTCAACCACCGGCTCTTCAGGTTCTTCAAAAGGTAAAGAAGCCAATAAATTTACTTGTTTTATTTTATCGGTAGTGAGTTGATTTCCTTGTGCTTTTATTCCTTTTACAGCAATAAACTCCTCAAAGTTTATTTCTTTTTTATCAAGTGATCGCTTAGAAAAAATAACCTCAGCTACAGGTCTATAGTCAACAACAATAATTTCTAGTTGTGATTTTGAATGTTCAGATATAAAAACTTCCTCCTTTTCTTCAGTTTCAATTAAAAAACGCTTTACATAATAACGTTCTTTTTCACCATCATAATAAATAACTGATACTGGCTTTTTTGGTTTCCATTTTTCAAGAACAATCATATCATCCTCAAAATGCATCTGTAAATCTGGTGTTACAGCTTTAATTTTTCCAGATTGAGTAGCTATTAATATCTTATCTTCAGCTCTAAACTCACCAAGAAGTTCTCCTCTAGCGTCTACATTAAGTCTTTGCACAGTATCATCAAACCATATCTTTCTTGGTTTTAATGTAGAAACTCCCGAAGATTTAAATTCAACTTTTCTAATGGCAAATTTTGTAATAGTATTCCCTCTTACTCCTCTACCTTTTACAGCTAAGTCAGCAAAATCTATATCCCATTTTAATTTTTTTATGCTTCCAACAGCACGTAACAAGACGGTAACAACTTCTGCCTCTCCGTTGGGATTTGCAGTAAAATAGTGAACCATTGTATTAGATTTACCAGGAGTAAGATCATAGTCTTTATCACGAGTTACTCCTGTCACAGAAAAACGTTTCATATAACTAGCTCCTCCCTTACCATCTCTGTACATCATGTTATAAACAGTTCGAGTATCTTTCTTTTTAAATACTGCTAAATGAATAATATCTTTTCCTACAAAGGTTTTTGAGGCTACTTTAGTAACAATCATCTTTCCATCTTTCTTGAAAATGATGATATCATCAATATCTGAACAATCAGTAACGTACTCGTTTTTTCGCAGAGAAGTACCTACAAAACCTTCTTCTCTATTTACATAAAGCTTTGTATTTCTTATGACAACTTTTGTGGCAACAATATCTTCAAAACTTCTTATTTCAGTTTTACGCCCTTTGTCTTTTCCATAGGTGGTTTTTAAACGTTTAAAGTAATCAATTGCATAAACGATCAGGTTATTTAAGTATTCTTTTACTTGAGCTATTTTTTCTTCTAAGCCTTCTATAAACTGTTTAGCTTTATCAATATCAAATTTTGAGATTTTCTTGATTCTAATTTCAGTTAAACGAACAATATCCTCCTCAGTAATAGCTCGTTTTAAGTGTTTAACATGCGGTTTTAATCCTAAGTCTATTGCTTTAATAACACCTTGCCATGTTTCTTCATCTTCTATGTCTCGATAGATACGATTTTCTATAAAAATTCGTTCTAAAGATGCAAAATGCCATTGTTCCTCTAATTCATGAAGTTGAATTTCCAACTCTCTTTTAAGTAAATATACCGTGTAATCAGTTGAACTTTTAAGCATTTCAGTGACCCCAATAAATTTGGGCTTATTGTCTTCAATAATACAACACAATGGAGAAATTGAATTTTCACAAGTGGTAAATGCATACAGTGCATCTATGGTTTTATCAGGAGATATATTTGCTGGTAAATGAACTAATATTTCAACATTAGCAGCTGTATTATCCTCAATTTTCTTGATTTTAATTTTACCCTTATCATTAGCCTTAATAATACTATCTATTAGCGATGATGTTGTTGTTGCAAAAGGAATTTCTGTAATTACCAGCGTTTTTTTATCTAATTGTGAAATTTTAGCTCGTACGCGAACTTTCCCTCCTCGTTTACCATCATTGTAATTAGAAAAATCAGCAATACCACCAGTCAGAAAATCTGGAAGAATTTTAAAACTTCTTCCCTTTAAATATTTTATTGAAGCCTCTATTAACTCTATGAAATTGTGAGGTAATATTTTAGTAGATAATCCTACAGCTATACCTTCTGCTCCTTGAGCTAATAGCAAAGGAAACTTAACCGGCAGATTAACAGGTTCTTTTTTACGTCCGTCATAAGAGGCTTGCCATTCAGTAGTTTTTGGATTAAAAACTACATCTAAGGCAAATTTAGATAAACGAGCTTCTATGTAACGAGAGGCTGCAGCACGGTCTCCTGTGAGTATATTACCCCAGTTACCCTGCATATCAATTAACAATTCTTTTTGACCCATTTGCACCATTGCGTCCGCAATTGAAGCATCACCATGAGGGTGATATTGCATGGTATGACCTACTATGTTGGCAACTTTATTGTAGCGACCATCATCTAAATCTTTCATGGAATGCATGATTCTTCGTTGTACAGGCTTAAAACCATCATTAATTCCGGGAACTGCTCTTTCTAGTATTACATAGGAAGCATAATCCAAGAACCACTCCTTATACATCCCAGTAACTCTTGTAATGGTTTCTGTAGATTCATTAGAATCGATTTGATTTTCTGCAGATTCTTTATCTTCTTCGTAGTCGTTAATTTCTTCACTCATCTTTTATACTTCCTCAACGATATCTAATTCAACTTTTAAATTTTCAATAATAAACTTCTGTCTATCTGGAGTGTTTTTTCCCATGTAGAACTGCAACATTTGATCTATAGACATTTCTTTATCTAACATTACCGGATCTAATCGAATGTCATCACCTATAAAATGAACAAACTCATTAGGAGAAATTTCACCAAGGCCTTTAAATCTAGTAATTTCAGGTTTCCCTTTCAATTTTTTAATAGCATTTCGTTTTTCTTCCTCTGAATAACAATAATACGTTTGCTTTTTATTTCTCACTCTGAATAACGGCGTTTCTAAAATATACAAATGACCTTCCTTAATTAGCTCAGGAAAGAACTGTAAAAAGAAAGTGATCAAAAGCAATCTAATGTGCATTCCGTCTACATCGGCATCTGTAGCTATTACAATATTATTATATCGAAGATCCTCTAGTCCATCCTCAATATTTAATGCAGCTTGCAATAAATTAAACTCTTCATTTTCGTACACAATTTTTTTAGACAGTCCGTAGGAATTTAATGGCTTCCCTTTTAAACTAAAGACTGCTTGAGTATTTACATTTCTAGATTTTGTAATAGACCCGGAAGCAGAATCTCCCTCAGTAATAAATAAAGTAGTTTCTAAATGTGCTTCCTTTTTAATATCGCCTAAATGTACCCTACAATCACGTAATTTCTTGTTGTGTAAACTAGCTTTTTTTGCTCTATCTCTAGCTAATTTTCGAATACCTGAAAGCTCTTTTCGTTCTTTTTCAGCTTGTACTATTTTTTTCTGAATACTTTCTGAGACAGCTGGGTTCTTGTGTAAATAATTATCTAACTGTGTTTTTAAAAAATCATTAATATAGGTTCTTACAGTTGGCAAACCACCTCCCATTTCAGTAGATCCTAATTTTGTTTTAGTCTGACTTTCAAAAACTGGTTCCATCACTTTAATAGCAATAGCCGAAATAATAGATTTTCTGATATCAGATGCTTCAAAGTTTTTACCATAAAACTCTCTGACAGTTCTTACTAATGACTCTCTAAAAGCAGATTGATGAGTTCCTCCTTGTGTAGTGTGTTGTCCGTTAACAAATGAATGGTACTCTTCGGAGTATTGTGTTTTACTATGGGTTATAGCTACTTCAATGTCATTTCCCTTCAAATGAATGATTGGGTATAACATATCATCCTTATTATTATTATCCTCCAACAGATCTTTCAATCCGTTTTCTGAGAAGAATTTTTCGCCATTAAAAATAATCGTCAATCCTGGATTAAGATAAACGTAGTTTTTTAACATTTTAGCAACGTACTCGCTCCTAAATTTATACTTTTTAAAGATAACCTCATCTGGAATAAAAGAGACCTTAGTACCTTTTCTTCTGGAGGATTCCTCTAATAATTCTTTATTAATTAAATTACCTTGTTCAAATTCAGCTGAAGCTGATTTATTGTCTCTGTTGGATTCTACTCTAAAAAAAGAAGATAATGCATTGACTGCTTTGGTTCCAACTCCATTTAAACCCACAGATTTTTTGAACGCTTTAGAATCATACTTACCTCCAGTATTCATTTTAGAAACCACATCAACAACTTTACCCAATGGAATCCCTCGACCATAATCTCTAACTGAAACTTTACTCCCTTGAATAGAAATTTCAATAGTCTTACCAGCACCCATTACATATTCATCAATAGAGTTATCTAATACTTCTTTGACTAGTATATAAATTCCATCATCTGGAGAAGATCCATCACCTAATTTTCCAATATACATACCAGGTCTCATTCTAATATGTTCTTTCCAATCTAACGAGCGGATATTATCTTCTGTATACTTAGTCTGTTGAGTCATAAATTCTTTCTACTGTTTTGTAGCCTTGCTAAAATAGGATTTCTCATCAAAAATTAAAATGGTCAAGTACATTAGTTATCAACAGATTTTTCACTGACAGAAACAGTAAATATTCTACAGAATAAAACAATATGTTGTATTTTTAAACAAATACTTTTTAAAAAACTTATTGTTATAATTTTGACTTTAAATTAGACCAAATGAATAAAGAACATTTATTAGATTTAGCCAATAAATACGGTAGCCCTTTGTATGTGTATGACACTGACATTATAGCCTCTCAATACAAAAGAATTACAGATGCTTTTGAAAAAGTAGAAAAGTTACAATTAAATTATGCAGTAAAAGCATTGTCAAATGTAAATATATTGCGTTTTTTCAAAAATCTTGGAGCAGGTCTAGATACTGTGTCTATTCAAGAAGTAAGCTTGGCTTTATCTGTGGGTGTAGCTCCTGAAAAAATTATTTATACCCCCAATGGTGTTTCGTTGGAAGAGATAGAGAATGTTGCAAAAAAAGGAGTTCAAATTAATATAGATAATCTTTCAATTTTAGAATTATTTGGTCAAAAACACCCTGAAATACCAGTTTGTATTAGAATTAATCCTCATATTATGGCAGGTGGAAATAGTAAAATATCTGTTGGACATATAGATTCAAAATTTGGAATTTCTGTTCACCAAGTGCCACATATCAAAAGAGTTGTTGAAAATACGGGGATGCATATAAATGGAATTCATATGCACACTGGGTCAGATATCCTAGATATTGACACCTTTTTACGAGCTACAGAAATTTTATTTGATGTGGCTGAAAAATTTAAAACTATTGATTTTATTGATTTCGGCAGTGGTTTTAAAGTACCTTACAAAGAAGGAGATATTTCTACTGATATTGAGCAACTAGGCCTTCAACTTACAGAGAGGTTTAATGCATTCTGTAAAGATTTTGGTAAAAAAATTACCTTAATGTTTGAGCCAGGAAAATTTTTAGTTTCTAAAGCTGGATACTTTCTCGCCAAAGTAAATGTTGTAAAACAAACTACTTCTACTGTTTTTGCGGGTATAGACAGTGGATTTAATCATTTAATAAGACCTATGATGTATAATTCTTATCATCATATTACAAATATCTCTAACCCTAATGGAAGGGATAGATATTATTCTGTGGTTGGATATATATGTGAAACAGACACCTTTGGCTCTAACCGAAGGATAAGCGAAATTTCGGAAAGTAATATTTTATGTTTTGAAAATGCTGGTGCCTATTGTTTTTCTATGGCATCAAATTACAATTCAAGATACAGACCCGCAGAAGTAATGCTCTATAATAATGAGGATTATTTAATTAGAGAAAGGGAAACTTTTGAAGATCTTATAAAAAATCAAAAAATTATTGAATTTTAGACACTAATCTTATTACTTTTATTTTTGTAAATAAATTTATGAGATTACAACTTTCTACGAATTCCAACATCAACAATATCCTGCAAATTATTAATGATGCAAAACTATATCTAAAATCAAAAGAAATAGATCAATGGCAGCATGGGTATCCAAATAAATCACAAATAGAAAAAGATATTGCTAATAACGAAAGTTATGTGCTTATTAATGACGCAAATCAGGTAATCGCTACATCTATGTTTAGTATCCGTCCTGAGCCAACTTATAAAGTTATTGATGGAGAATGGAAAATTAAAGAGTCTGAAAAGTATGGCGTAATACATAGATTAGCCATACATAAAAATCACAGAAAAAAAGGGATAGCATCACATATATTCAATGAGTTTCATCAACTATTAAACAAACAACAGATTAGAAGTTTAAAAATAGACACCCATGAAGACAATCATGAAATGCAATACTTAGTGAAAAAATTAGGTTATGTATATTGCGGTATTATCTTCACTGAATACAATGCAAAAAGATTTGCATTTGAAAAAGTGATTTTTTAAATTATTTTGACTGTATAATTAATCAAAATTTATTAATTCCATAAATGAAGGTTTGTATTGCTGAAAAACCTAGTGTAGCCAGAGAAATTGCTACAATATTGGGAGCTAACTCAAAAAGAGATGGGTATTATGAGGGAAACGGCTATGCTGTTACCTATACCTTTGGACATCTGTGCACTTTATTAGAACCCAAAGATTACAAACCGCATTGGAAAAGCTGGGATTTAAATAATTTACCCATGTTGCCAGAACGTTTTACTACAAAAGTCACTAATGATTCTGGAATAAAAAAACAATTCAGCATTATAAAGTCTTTGTTTGAAAATGCAACCGTTGTTATTAATTGTGGGGATGCTGGAACAGAAGGAGAACTCATTCAACGATGGGTAATTAACCAATGTGGCTATAAAGGGAAGGTAAAACGATTATGGATTTCATCGCTTACTCAGGAGGCCATAAACGAAGGTTTTAAAAATTTGAAACCCTCAGAGCACTATGATAACTTATACTATGCTGGTTTTTCAAGGGCAATTGGAGATTGGCTTTTAGGATTAAATGCTACACGTTTATATACCGTAAAATATGGGGGGTATAAACAAGTTTTATCCGTAGGAAGGGTTCAAACACCTACCCTAGCCATGTTGGTAAACCGTTTTAAAGAAATTAATAATTTTAAGCCTCAACCCTATTGGGAACTTCAAACTAGCTATAGAAATACACTTTTTAATTACGAAGATGGACGTTTTCTTAAAAAAGAAGAAGGACAAGTTTTAGCAGATAAAGTAAAAAAATCTGATTTTGAAATTGTTTCAGTTACCAAAAAGAAAGGAAAAGAATACGCACCAAAATTATTTGATTTAACTGGTCTACAAGTGTATTGCAATAATAAGTTTGGGTTTTCTGCAGATGAAACTTTAAAAATAGTTCAAAAATTATACGAAATGAAAGTAGTTACCTACCCTAGAGTTGATACTACTTTTTTACCTAATGATATATATCCTAAGATCTCTGGAATACTATCTAAGCTCACAAATTACAGTCAACTTACAAAAGAACTTTTGGAATCTAAAATAAAGAAATCTAAACGTGTTTTTGATGATAAAAAAGTCACTGATCACCACGCAATCATTCCTACAGGAATTCAAGGGAATTTACACTACAATCAACAACAAGTATATGATATCATAACTCGAAGATTTATTGGAGTATTTTACCCAGATTCAGAGGTTTCTAATACAGCTGTGCTAGCTAAAGCAGCTGAAGTTCCCTTTAAAACAAGTGGAAAGGAAATCTTAACTAAAGGGTGGCGAATTGTTTTTGAGAAAGAGGAGAGTACTATAAAAAAAGAACTAAATCAACAATCAATATTACCCACATTTGTAAAGGGTGAAAAGGGTGTTCACGAACCTTCATTTATAGAAAAAGAAACAAAACCACCTAGAAATTTTAGCGAAGCAAGTTTATTAAGAGCTATGGAAACCGCAGGAAAACAAGTAGATGACGATGAAATGCGAGAATTAATGAAAGAAAACGGTATTGGAAGACCTTCTACTAGAGCAAGTATTATAGAAACGTTGTTTAGAAGAAAATATATTGAACGAAAGAAGAAACTTGTACTACCTACACAAACAGGAATTGATTTAATTGATATAATTGACAATGAGTTGTTAAAATCTGCCGAATTAACAGGACGTTGGGAAAAGCGATTAAAAGAAATTGAACGTGGTGAATTTAATGCTGGAACTTTCATCAATAACATGAAAAAAATGGTTGATGAGTTGGTCTATGAAGTTCGTTCAAGTAAAAGTAGCGCAAGAATTTCTCATACTCAATCCAATAAAAAACCTTTACAACAAAAAGTAGTTTCCAAAAAACTAATTGCAGGTAAAAAATGTCCAAAATGCAATGCAGGACAATTATTAAAAGGTTCAAAAGCTTATGGGTGTTCTAATTACAATAATTCTTGTGACTTTGTAATGCCTTTTCAATTTTTAGGTAAAAAGATTTCAGAAAATCAACTCCTTAGGTTGTTAACTAAAAAATCAACTACCAATTTAAAAGGATTTAAAACTGAACTTGGAAAAGTTGAAGGAATAATTCGTTTTGATGAAGCCTTTAAATATAAACTGGAACCTAAGAAAATTAAGTTACCTCCATCCTCAATTATTTCTTGTCCAAAATGTAAAAAAGGAACTGTACTAAGAGGTAAAAATGCATACGGTTGTTCTCATTATAAAGAAGGCTGTAATTTTGTTTTTACTTTTGAAAAAGTAAAAGAAATTGCCAATGGTAAACCACTGACAAAAGAACTTGTTTTAGAAATTATTTCAAGTTAATCTATCATTGTTTTTAAATATAGTTTTTCAACTTTAGCTCTGGCCCAAGGGGTCGTTCTCAAGAACTTTAAACTAGATTTATAAGTAGGATTGTTCTTGAAAGCATTTATATTTAAAATATCACCCAATTCTTCCCATCCATACTCTAAATATAATTGCTCTAACATGGTGGCCAATTTTATTCCATGAAGTGGATTGTTTGGTTGTTCTTTACTCATTAGTGTAAAAATTATAAGTGATAAAAATTAAGTGATCTACAAAATTAAAACTCCTAAAAGTTATTTTAGCTTAAAGCAAAACTATTCATTTTTAATTAACTTAGCGCAGTATATTATACACAATATTTATGAGAAGATGTATCGCCCTACTATTAATTTTTGTAACTTTTAGTAATGGTTTAGCTCAACAATCTAATTTTTCTAAACAAGACACATTAAGAGGTAGTATTACTCCTGAGAGAATTTGGTGGGATTTACTTCACTATAATTTAGACTTTAAAGTATCTCCATACTCAAAAAGTATTGAAGGGAGTAATCTCATTCGCTATGAAGTTTTAAGTCAAAATCAGCTCATGCAGATTGATTTACAACCCCCCATGGAAATTATGTCTGTAATAGAAAATAACAAAAAATTAAACTATAAACGAGATGGTAATGTTTATTATATTCAGTTAGAAAAAAATCAACAAATTGGAGCAATAAATGAAATTAAAATTCATTTTAAAGGTGCTCCAAAAATTAGCAATAATCCTCCATGGGATGATGGTTTTACTTGGGTAAAAGATAACAATGGAACTGATTTTATAGCTACTTCTTGTCAAGGAGGTGGTTCCAGTATTTGGTGGCCATCTAAGGACCACATGTATGATGAGCCAGACCATGGTATTGAGTTAAGTATTACTGCTCCAAAACATCTAATAAGTGTTGCAAATGGCAGACTCATTCAGACCAAAGAAAACTCCAATAAAACTAACACAACTACTTGGAGGGTTGTTAACCCAATTAATAATTATGGGGTTAATATAAATATTGGTGATTATGTTCACTTTACAGAAAAGTATAAAGGAAAAAAAGGAGTGTTAGATTGTGATTATTATGTCTTATCCTATAATTTAGAAAAGGCAAAAAAACAATTCAAGGAAGTTTCTAGAACTTTAGAAGCATTTGAACACTGGTTTGGCCCCTATCCTTTTTATGAAGATAGTTATAAATTGGTAGAAGTTCCATATTTGGGCATGGAACATCAAAGCTCTGTAACCTATGGTAATGGATATCAAAATGGCTACAAAGGAATCGATTTAAGTGGAACTGGTTGGGGATTGAGGTTTGATTTTATTATCGTTCATGAAAGTGGTCATGAATGGTTTGCAAATAACATTACCAATATAGACATCGCGGATATGTGGATCCATGAGAGCTTTACTGCCTATTCAGAAAATTTATTCTTAGACTATCATTTTGGGACAGAAGCTAGTAATGCATATGTAACGGGTACACGAAAAAAAATTCAAAATGATAAACCTATTATTGGAAATTACGATGTAAACAATAGTGGCTCCAGTGACATGTATTACAAAGGTGCTAATATGTTGCATACACTTCGTCAAATTATAGATAATGACGAAAAATGGCGTTCAATATTAGTAGGGCTAAATAAAGATTTTTATCACCAAACTGTGACAACACAACAGATCGAAGACTACATAAACAAGTATTTTGAAATAGATTTGAAACCCTTTTTTGATCAATATTTAAGAACTATCAAGATCCCTACTTTAGAGTATAAATTAGAACAAAAGAAATTATTATACAGATGGTCTAATATTGTAGATGACTTTTCAATTCCTGTAAACGTATTTATTAATTCCGCCTCAGAATGGATACAACCAACTAGCCGTTGGAAAAAACTTTCATCAGCTATAAATATCAATAGTTTTTCAGTAGATAACAACTTTTATATTGAAGTAGAAAACAAGTCACATTAAATCTTTTTAATTGAATATTAATTAATAATTTTACAGCACTAAAAATTTTTAAATTAATGAAAAATACCGCATTAACACATATTCACGAATCATTGGGGGCAAAAATGGTTCCATTTGCAGGATACAATATGCCCGTTCAATATGAGGGAGTAACAGCAGAACATTTAACCGTTAGAAGCGCTGTTGGTGTTTTTGATGTAAGTCATATGGGTGAGTTTTTAGTAGAGGGATCAGAAGCGCTAACTTTACTTCAAAAAGTAACCTCAAATGATGTGTCAAAATTAGCAATTGGTGATGCTCAGTATTCTTGTTTCCCAAATGAGGAGGGTGGAATAGTTGATGACTTAATTTGTTATAGATTAAAAGAATATACCTACCTTCTTGTTGTAAATGCATCTAATATTGAAAAAGATTGGAACTGGATTGAAAAATACAACAAAGCTATTGGTGCAGCATTAAAAAATATTTCTGATGAATATTCATTATTAGCTATTCAAGGACCTAAAGCGATTGAAGCTATGCAGTCTTTAACCTCAGTTAATTTATCTGAAATTCCGTTTTATAAATTCAAAATTGGTGATTTTGCAGGAATTGAACATGTTATTATTTCAGCAACAGGCTATACAGGTTCTGGTGGATTTGAAATTTATGTAAAAAATGACCAAGTAGAACAGTTGTGGAAACAAGTATTTGAAGCTGGTGCTTCTTATGGAATTAAGCCAATTGGCCTGGCTGCCAGAGACACACTTCGATTAGAAATGGGGTATTGCTTATACGGAAATGACATTAATGACACTACATCTCCTTTAGAAGCAGGATTAGGTTGGATTACCAAATTCAACAAAGAATTTGTAAATTCAGCTACTTTAAAAGCCCAAAAAGAAACTGGTATTACCAAAAAATTAGTTGCCTTTGAACTTACTGAGAGGGGTATTCCAAGGCATGACTATGCTATTGTAGATGTTGAAGGAAAACAAATTGGCGTGGTTACTTCTGGGACTATGAGTCCTTCTTTAAGTAAGGGAATTGGAATGGGTTATGTACCAAAAGAAATTTCAAAACCAGGAACTAAAATTTTTATTCAAGTTCGAAAAAAACAAATCCCTGCAACAATTATAAAATTACCTTTTTATAAAGGCTAGTTGATCAAAATTTCATCATAATTGGATTACAATAATGAATTAATTTAGTCAACACTTGTAACAAAAACAAAAAATGACTACCAATTAGATACCTAACTAAGAAGTTAATTTTAATTAAAATATCTGAGTGTATGAAATCTTTTCTTTACATAATAAGCCTTTGTTTTTTTATTTCTTGCAATAACTCCGAAAACACACAAGAATTTATGAATACTTCAAAAGGGAAGTATTTATTTAATTCAAATGAAACCATAGAAGTTTATTTTAAAGATGGTATTTTAAAAATAAAATGGAGAGGCAAAAATTTAAAACCAATAAAGGTTAATGATAGTTCATTTTATGTTAAAGAAATAAATGAGAAGTTAGTTTTTATGTCAAAACCTGAAATGCATATAGAGTTAGCAGAAAAAAGAGAACATAAAGGAGAAAAATTTTATTTCAAAAAAATAGCTCAAGAAGAGAAAACAGCTTTAGAATATTTTAAAAATAAAGAATATACAAACGCTCTAAATGCATACATTAAAATTCAACAAAATGATTCCTTAGATCCTGTTATTGATCTTTACAGATTGAATAGCATGGCAAACAAGTACATAAGGGCAAATAAAATTGTAGAAGCTAAAGAGTTAATTTTAATTAATATCGCTCTGTATCCACAAAAATCGTTGGTTTATGATAGCATGGGTGATGCTTTTAAAAAAGAAAATGATACCGTTAAAGCTATTGAATATTATAAAAAATCTTTAGTAATTAATCCAGAAAATAGAAATTCATTAAGAAATTTAGAAAAACTAAAGAGAATTCAAAAATAGAGGTTCCAAAATCATATTTACCGATAATTTCATCGCGTGATTTTAGCTAAAAAAAACACTATCTTTATTTAAATTATATTGTCAAAAACATGAAAACAGCTCAAGAATGGTTTGATGAATATGCTGTAAGCCATCAAAATTCAACAAATCAACTTATTCATTACATATGTGTACCCGCTATTTTTTTTAGTGTAATTGGTCTTTTAATGAGTATTCCGTCATCTTTTCTCGAAAATATATTTGAACTATACAACCCGTTATTAGAAAACTGGGCATCAGTTATATCTATTTTTATTTTATTATTTTACTTGCGTCTTGGATTTTGGTATTTTATTCAAATGTTATTCTTTATTTGTTTAGCAATTTTGGGTAACTTTTGGTTGGGTTCAACTGTAAACCTGCTATATGGCTCTTTGATCATATTTATTGTTGCATGGATTGGACAATTTTACGGACACCATGTTGAGGGGAAAAAACCTTCTTTTGCAAAAGATTTACAATTTCTTTTAATAGGTCCACTATGGGTAGTCAAGAAAATATCTATAAAAAATAACTAATGAAAGAAGAAATATCATTTGAAGAATTTATTAATGTAGATATAAGAATTGGAACAGTCATAGAAATTAAAGATTTTCCAAAAGCTCGCAAAGCCGCTTATCAATTAATTATTGACTTTGGTGCTATTGGAATTAAAAAATCAAGTGCTCAAATTACAGACTTGTATTCCAAGGAAGAATTACTCAATAAACAAGTTAGTGCTATAGTTAATTTTAAACCCAGGCAAATTGCAAATTTTTTAAGTGAATGTTTAATTTTAGGCGTATACAACAACGATGGTAATGTTGTGCTTCTTAAAACTTCACAATTCATTAAAAATGGAGAACAAATCCGATAATTTTTCTATTTATTTTTAGGGTTATTTAAAATTACTAAGGCTCCTATTACCCCAGGAATCCAACCACAAAGTGTAAGCAGGAAAATAATAAAAAAAGAACCACATCCTTTATCTATAACAGATAATGGAGGAAAAAGTATTGCTAATAATACACGAAAAAAACCCATAAAATATTATAATTGATGTATATAAGACATCTCGTTCAATGTATTGTTACAAAAAGTTTAAAATAAAAACAAGTCGTGAAATTTGATATTTAAAAAATCACGACTTTAAAGTTTTTAGATTATTTACATTTTATCTCCAAAGAAGATTGCATTCATTAGTAATTTATTAGTACCATACCAAAAAGCTCTAAAATTTGTATTATCAGTAAACACAATAACTCTACCCATTCCCATTTTTTGAACTTTAAAAGGAACTGTATTTTTTATAACTTTTGAGTTTTCCTTAGAGATGTAACCACTTAATAACGGATTATTTGAATACTGTATGGGATTATTATAACTCTTTTTATCTGCCTTCATAAAGAGAGTAGTATTTCTGAAAAGTGCTATTTTATCATTCTTATATCCAAAATTAATAGGATGAGAACGATCTATATTGGCCTCAAAAATAGCCCCCCCAATAACTTGAGCTCCTCTTTTCAAAGATTTTGCTTCAAAAGAAACATCCTTAATGGTTTCAAAATTTGCACTTTCAAACTCAATATTTATAAATTTGTTTGTGTTTAACCATTTGGCTGCGCTTCTATATCCAATTAAGGTACCTCCATCACTAACCCATTTTTTTAACTTTTCAATAGATTTTTTATCTAAACCTCGACTATTAGGTGCAATTAAAACAGAGTACTTACTTATGTCTATACGATTGAAATAAATCATGTCTAATTTTGTAACATGCATATCATATCGTTGATCAAATAAATGCCAGATTTCACCAGGATCACTTACATTTATTCCATTACCAACTAACATTGCTACCTTAGGTAATTTAATATTCCTGAAATTATTACTCCCTAAATCTATACCATCATTTAAACCTGTAGTAACTCCATTAATTTTTAAATGACTCTCAACAGCTACTTTGTTTAAGAAGTCAAATAATTCTTGTCTATTTAATTTTTGATTTTGTACAGGAATATGAACGGTTCCATAATCATAATAAACTCCTCCATTTATGAAGTTTTTCATTGAAACTTTTGCACGTAACCCTTTTTTAAGAATGGCATTTAATGCTTTAGGAGTATAGTATTCATTCCATGGCATTAGATATCCAACAGAACTATTTTTAGTAACAAATCCCTCTTTAATACTTAAGTTTTCAATTTTTGGACCTGCATTACTTAAAGAAATATTTTCTGAATAATCTACACCAAAAGAATGATTGAATGTCCAAGCAGATACATCATAAAACAAACTGTCTTTAAAACTTTTTCTAACATCAAACATTGCTTTAACCAAACGTTGATTTTTTTGATTCATCGGAACTACATAACTATATCCCTTTTTAAACTGTTTACCGTTGGCTGTAATGTCTGACTTTAATTCGTGAAGTGTAATTTGATGTCTATTTAGTACTTCTGCTAAATGATAACTTTTAGCAGCATCTTTATGATCACCAAATACAATTGCCTTTGCCTTTGAAGATTCATTTCTTGCTTTTCTATAAAAATCTTGTTGATATTTTAAAATTTTAACACGCATTTCTTTAGCAGCTTCAAGGGTAGACATAGCTGCAGTATACTGATTTCTAATTGTGAAAGGAAAGGTTAATAAACCATTAGAGGTTTCTTGAGCATGACCTCTTGAACTTCCTTGTTCAAACAAAATTCCTATACCTCCATTAATATCCGGAAATGTAGATCCTTTACCATAGTAAAAATCATCAAAACTTTCTTCCGAATAATATTGAGATCCTATTTTATCCAATGCTTTTGCATGATAGTTACCAATTTCTCTAGTTAAATCTTGATTTAATTGTGGTGTTAATGGGTGTGTTCTACTCGGAATACCTGGTTGAAAGAAGAAGGTTGAATTAGAACCCATTTCATGATGATCTGTTAAAATATTCGGTAACCATTTATGAAATGATGCAATTCTTGCTCTCGATTCAGGTAATTGTACCGGTAACCAATCTCTATTCATATCAAACCAATAATGATTTGTTCTACCTTTTGGCCAAACCTCAAAATACTCTCGATCATTTGGGTCTGGGTTTATGTTTTTACTTTTATTCGTATTTGCCCAATAAGCAAAACGTTGAAGACCATCAGGGTTTAAAGACGGGTCAAATAAGATTACTGTATTTTTTAATAAACTCTCTGTATCCGGGCTTAAAGAGGCTGCTAAATAATAAGCTGCTGCCAGGGAAGCGTTAGAACCACTTGGCTCATTTCCATGAATTGAGAAACCTTGATAAACAATAATAGGATCATTAGATACATCTACATCAGAATCATCTGTAGCCGCAATATGTCTTTCTCTTATCTCATCAATACGTGAATGATTATTTGGAGAAGTGATAGTAAGTAATAACAAGGGCCTTCCTTCGTATGTTTTTCCTCTATTCTCAATAGAGATTCGATCTGATGAGTTAGCTAATGCTTTCATATACTCTGCAAGCTTGTCATGAGTAACGTGCCACTCACCTACTTCATGACCAATAATATCCTTTGGAGTAGGGATCTTATCATTGTAATTTTGACCAGAAGGTATATAATAATTTAGATCTAACTCTTGAGAAAACAAAGAGATAGAAAATATTAAAAACAAAAGGGTTAGAAGATTTTTTTTCATGAAATTAAAATTTGATTTTAACAAAGATATTAAAAACAAATCTTACATTTTTCTGACACAAAACACTTATTTTTGATTTATATTATTTTGAAAAAACTAACATAAGTAAAAAATATTTTATCAGATACTTTTAAAGAATTTAAAAAGGTAAAATAAAGATATGATTGATGATAAAAAATTAAAGGAATTTGAGGGTAAATTATCAGGGAAATTTGTGTATGATGATTTGCATAAAGCTCTTTATGCTACAGATGCATCTGTATACAGAAAGATACCTTTAGCAGTAGCCTATCCAAAAGACCACAATGACCTTCAAGTTTTAATAGAATTTGCAAAATCTAATGGGGTTACCTTGATACCAAGAACAGCAGGAACCTCTTTAGCTGGACAATGTGTTGGGGATGGAATTGTTGTTGATGTTTCTAAACATTTTACTAATATTATTGCTTTTGACGAACAGAATAAAACTATTACTGTAGAGCCAGGAGTAGTAAGAGATGAACTAAATTTATTTTTAAAACCATTTGGACTCTTTTTTGGCCCTAATACATCCACATCTAATCGATGTATGATTGGAGGTATGGTTGGAAATAACTCATCTGGAAGTACTTCTATTAAATATGGAGTAACAAGAGATAAAGTTCTTCAAATTGATGGAATATTAAGTGATGGATCAAAAGCCACATTTAAAGAGATATCGTCAAAAGATTTTAAAATAAAAACTCAAAAAAATACTTTAGAAGGAAAAATTTATACTTCTATTTTTAATGAACTTTCACAAAAAAATATTCAGCAAGAAATAAAAGATCAATTTCCTAAACCAAGTATTCACAGAAGAAATACCGGATATGCAGTAGATGAATTATTAAACTCAAATTTATTTGGCGGACAAGAAACTACTATAAATTTAGCTAAATTATTAGCAGGTAGCGAAGGGACTTTAGTTTTTTCAACTGCTATTACCTTACAGCTAGATACTCTTCAACCCGAAGAAAGTATCATTATTGCCTCTCACTTTAACAGCATTAATGAAAGCTTAAAAGCTACAGTTTTAGCAATGAATCATGAATTATATGCTTGTGAATTGATGGATAAAGTAATCTTAGATTGTACTAAAAACAATCGTGAGCAAGCAAAAAATCGTTTCTTTATTAAGGGAGATCCTGAGGCTATTTTAATGTTTGAAGTTTCTGCGAACTCCACTGAAACTGCTCATAAAAAAGCAGACAAATTAATTGAAGATTTAAAAGAACATAATTTTGGTTATCATCATCCCAAGATATTGGGAAATGATATCAAACGTATGTTTGACCTGCGTAAAGCTGGTTTAGGACTATTAGGAAATATTATTGGTGATAAAAAAGCTGTAGCATGTATAGAAGATACTGCAGTTGATTTAAATGATCTTCCAACATACATTGAAGAATTCACTAAAATAATGGATAAATATCAGCAAAAAGCGGTGTATTACGCTCATGCTGGTGCTGGTGAATTACATTTACGTCCAATTTTAAATTTAAAGAAATCTGAAGATGTTTCTTTGTTTAGAAAAATTACTACGGAAACAGCGCTATTGGTAAAAAAATATGGAGGTTCTTTTAGTGGTGAACACGGAGATGGTATTGTACGCGCAGAATTTATCCCTCTGATGATTGGTAATGATAATTATGAATTATTAAGACGTATTAAAAAAGTATTTGATCCAAATAATATTTTTAACCAAGGAAAAATTACGGATGCTTTTCCAATGGATAAAAGCCTTCGATATGAAATTGATAGAATTGAGCCTGAAATTAAAACAATTCAAGATTTTTCAGACAATCAAGGGATTTTAAAATTAGCAGAAAAATGTAATGGTTCTGGAGACTGTAGGAAGCCTGCTTCAGCTGGAGGAGCTATGTGCCCTAGTTACAGAGCCACAAAAGATGAAAAAGACTCTACTCGAGCAAGAGCGAATACACTTCGTGAATTTTTAACCAATTCCAAACAGGTAAACAAATTCAATCATCAAGAACTTAAAGATGTTTTTGATCTCTGTTTAAGCTGTAAAGCTTGTGCTTCAGAATGTCCAAGTAACGTAGATGTAGCAGCACTAAAAAGTGAATTTCTTTATCAATATCAGGAAAAAAATGGGTACTCTTTCAGAAATACTATGTTTGCAAATAATGTTAAATATAATAAGATAGGAAGTCTTGTTCCTAGTCTTACCAATTTGGTCTTAAACACTTATTTAACGAAGTTTATAATGGGTATTTCACTTAAGCGAAGTGTTCCAAAATTGACACCTAAAACATTAAAATCTTGGTATAAAAAGCAAATACATTCAAGCAGTCAGAAAATCGTTTATGTTTTTTGTGATGAATTCACTAATTTCTATGATACTGAAATAGGTAAAGACACCATCACTGTTTTAAAAAAACTTGGTTATAATCCTACCTTTATTAAGCATGAAGAAAGCGGAAGAAGTTTTATCTCAAAAGGGTTTTTAAAGGAAGCTAAAGCTATAGCAAATAAAAATGTTTCTATTTTTAAAGAATTAATTTCTAAAGAAACTCCTCTTATTGGTATAGAACCTTCAGCTATTTTGACTTTTAGAGATGAATATATACGATTGGCTGATGACAAGAATTCTGCCACCATTATCTCCAACAATACGTTTACTATAGAAGAATTTCTCCAGAAAGAATTTGATAAGGGGAACATAAGAAGTAATCAATTTTCTACAAAAGAAAAGCTGTTAAAAATTCACGGTCACTGCCATCAAAAAGCTTTATCTAGCACTCATGCTACTTTTTCAATTTTGAATATTCCTCAAAACTACAAGCCTACAATTATGAACACAGGTTGTTGTGGTATGGCTGGATCTTTTGGTTATGAAAAAGAACACTATAAAGTTAGTATGCAAGTAGGAGAAGATACTTTATTTCCTAAGATAAGGAATATTTCAAATGATATAGAAATTGTTGCATCAGGAACTAGTTGCCGTCATCAAATATATGATGGAACAAACAGAGAAGCCAAGCATCCTATCACTGTACTGTGCGAGGCGCTTGTCTAATATATATAAATTCTGTGTGTTAATTAAGTTGACCTAAAAGTTTGAATTTACTTAATTCTTTTTTTAATCCATCAACAAAAACAATATACTCACTTTTTTTTGTCTCCTCAAATAATGACCTATTGGAAGTTATCTGTTTTTTTATACTCATTTGAGATACATCTAATAAATAATCGTCAATAAAATTTATAGAGAATAAATACAATTCAATGATAATAGGTACTGCAGCAATTCCTTTATCAGTTGCGATATACTGAGTACTTTTCTTTGTACCTGTAGGATCTAATTTTTCAATAAAACCATTAACTTGTAGAGATTTTAACCTATTAGCAAGTATGTTACTAGCTATTTTTTCTTTGGATTCTCTAAGTTCTTTAAATCTGGTTTTTTTATGTAGGATTAGATCTCTCAAAATTAGTAGTGACCATTTGTCACCTAATTGTTGAATGGAATACGCAATCGCACATGTTGGTTTCGGGGTAATTTTCACGGTTTTTAATTTTTAATTTCGTAATAAAATTACAAAAAATACTCGCACACACAAAAAAATTAATGAATATTTAACAATAAAAAAAACACTACAACACTAGCGTTAACATATGTTTAGAAAGATTTTAAAGCCCAAAAAGTTAATTCTAAAACTTATTCAATTATTTTAATCTATTAAGACTCGTTAATATTGTATTTATTTTTGCCAATGTATCAGACTCTTTCTTCCGTTCTAAAACAATAACCTGTTCAGGAGCATTTTGAACAAAACGTTCATTTGATAATTTTTTTTGAATACCTGTAAGAAAACCTCTTGCTCTTTTTAATTCTGATTCTAGTTTCAAAATCTCAGCTTCTATATCAATATTCTCCTCAGAAATAGGCACAAAATATTCATTAGATTTAACCCTAAAGGAGGCTCCATCAACTTTTTCTGAAACTTCTTCTATAACTGATGTATTCGTTAATTTTTGTATGAGTGCATGAAACTGATTATTATTAATTTCCCTATTTATTACATATAATTTAATGGGATCTCTAAAAGGGATATTCTTATCTTTTCTTATGGTCCTTATTCCAGAAATAATAGCTGAAGCCATATCAAATTTTAATATGACTTCATTATCATAGTCTTTTTGAATTGGATAATTGGCTATAATTAAAGCCTCATCAGGTGTTCTTCGTGCAATATGATGCCATATCTCCTCCGTTAAAAAAGGCATGAACGGATGCAATACTTTTAAATTATTTTCTAAAATTTTAACTATTTCATTAAATGTAGTTGCATCAATTGGTTGTTGATATGCGGGTTTTACAATTTCCAATAACCAAGAAGAAAAGTCATCAGTAATTAATTTATAAATAATCATTAAAGCGTCTGATAATCGATACTTAGAAAAGTGATCTTCTATCTCTGCTAAAGCTTTTTGAAATTTAGCGTTATACCATGTTAATCCAATACTTGCTGTTTGAGGTTGAGGTATGGTTTTATCAATCTCCCAACCTTTAATGAGACGAAACGCATTCCAAATTTTATTTGCAAACTGCTTTCCTTGTTGACATAGTTCTTCATCAAACATTAAATCGTTTCCTGCTGCAGAACTCAACAACAATCCTACTCTAACTCCATCAGCTCCATAAGTTTCAATAAGTTTTAAGGCATCCGGGGAATTCCCTAAAGATTTAGACATCTTACGTCGTTGTTTATCACGAACTAAGCCTGTTAAATAAACATTCTGAAATGGTTTTTCACTTTTGTATTCATATCCTGCAATAATCATTCTGGCTACCCAGAAAAATAAAATATCTGGCCCAGTTACCAAATCATTTGTTGGATAATAATATTTTATTTCTTTATTTTCTGGATTTCTTATACCATCAAAAACCGACATTGGCCAAAGCCAAGATGAGAACCATGTATCTAGTGCATCTTCATCTTGTCGTAAGTCATTAATTGAGAAAGACCCCTTAACCTCGTGAGTAGAATCTGATAGTTTTTTCTTTGCAATTTGAAAGGCTTCTTCTTTAGTTTCTGCTACTACAAAATCATTTTTACCATTTCCATAAAAATAGGCAGGAATTTGTTGACCCCACCACAACTGTCTAGAAATATTCCAATCACGAATATTTTCCAACCAATGTCTGTAGGTATTTTCAAATTTTTTAGGATAGAGATTTATAGCAGGGTCATCACCTAATACAGCTTTAATTGCTGGTTTTACTAAATCTTCCATTTTCAAAAACCACTGATCGGACAATCTTGGTTCAATAACAGCCTTGGTTCTTTCAGAGGTCCCAACTTTGTTGGTGTGAACTTCTATTTTGACTAAAAAACCTATTTCCTCTAATTCTTTAGTAACTTCTTTACGAACAACAAATCTGTCTTTTCCTTCATAATGTAAACCAAATGAATTTAAAGAAGCATCTTCATTGAAAATATCTATTACTTCTAATGTATGTTTATCCCCTAAAACCTTATCGTTTTCATCGTGGGCTGGTGTAACTTTTAAGCAACCTGTTCCAAACTCTAAATCAACGTATTCATCTTCGATAATAGGGATAACACGATTACAAATAGGGACTATTGCTTTTTTACCTTTAAGATGTTTAAAACGAGTATCCGTTGGATTAATACAAATTGCTGAATCACCAAAAATAGTTTCAGGACGAGTTGTAGCAATAGTTAAAAATTCATCACTTCCCTCAATTTTATATTTTATATAATATAGGTTACCCTGCTTTTCTTCATAGATCACCTCTTCATCAGATAAGGTTGTTTTGGCTTCTGGATCCCAATTCACCATCCTAAAACCTCTGTAGATTAATCCTTTATTGAATAAATCAACAAAAACTTTTATTACAGACTCAGACATTTCAGGGTCCATTGTAAAGGCTGTTCTTTCCCAATCACATGAGGCACCCAGTTTCTTAAGCTGATCTAAAATAATACCACCATATTCAGACTTCCATTCCCAAGCATGTGCTAAAAACTCCTCACGAGTAAGATCATTTTTATCAATTCCTTGTTCTTTTAATTTAGCGACAACCTTGGCTTCAGTGGCAATAGAGGCATGATCTGTTCCAGGAACCCAACAAGCATTTTTACCAGACAAACGGGCATGTCTAATGAGTACATCCTGAATGGTATTATTCAGCATATGTCCCATATGCAATACTCCAGTTACGTTAGGTGGAGGAATTACAATAGTATAAGGCTCTCTATCGTCTACTTCAGAATGAAAATAATTGTGTTTCATCCAATAGTCATACCATTTACTTTCTACTAAACTTGCATCATATTTTGATGGAATACTCATACTTATTATACTTTTTGCCTTAAGTGTGCAAAAGTACAATTATCTGTAGTAATTAAAAGTCTGTTGAATTATTTTTGATTAAATTTGTTTTGATATTTTTAAAACCTTAATTTTTATGAAAAAGTTTTTTACGTTTCTTATAATATTATCTGCTACTATTTCCATTGCTCAAGAAGCCGAGGACTTAAAACCAGAATTTAAATTTAAAACTGAGACTATTAATTACGGTAAAATAATATCAGGAGCTGATGGTGTTAGAGTGTTTGAATTTACAAACGTAGGAAAATCACCTTTAATTATTTCAAGGGTCCAAGCTTCTTGTGGTTGTACAGTACCAAAAAAACCAAATTATCCAATAATGCCAGGCGAGGAAGGGAAAATTGAAGTTGCTTATGATACTAAAAGACTTGGGGGGTTCTCTAAAGCCATCACTATTTTCTCAAATGCAAAAAATGAACGTAAAATGGTAAAAATTAAAGGCTATATTGAAAAAACAGTATCATTCGAAAAGAAAAAGAATTTACTATCTGTAGATAATTAAAAAACTATAAACTACATAATAATTAAATGCCTTTAATATCAAAAAAAGGAGAACTGATGCCTCAGTCTCCCATAAGAAAATTAGTTCCTTTTGCAGAAGCTGCTAAAAAAAACGGAATAAAAGTATACCACTTAAATATTGGTCAACCAGACATAAAAACACCTAAAGTTGCTTTAGATGCTGTTAAAAATAACAGTATTGAGGTACTTTCATATGCAAGATCTGAGGGATCCGAAATCTATAGAGAAAAGTTAACTCATTATTACAAAAAAAATAACATTAATATAACTCCTCAAGATATTATTGCCACTACTGGTGGATCTGAGGCGCTATTATTTACTATGGGTAGCATAACTGATCCAGGTGATGAAATTATTATCCCAGAACCATTTTATGCAAATTATAATGGATTTTCTACTGCATCTGGTGTTACAGTTGTTCCTGTGATTTCAAAAATTGAAAATAATTTTGCACTTCCCAATATTGATGATTTTGAAAAATTAATAACTAAAAAAACCAAAGCAATTTTAATTTGTAACCCCGGTAACCCAACCGGGTATCTTTACAGTAAGGAAGAAATTCTGAAATTAAAACACCTCGTATTAAAACACGATTTATTCTTAATTGCAGATGAGGTCTACAGAGAGTTTGCTTATGATAATAACACCCATCATTCTGTGATGTCTGAAACTGGTCTAGAGCAGCATGCAATTATGATTGATTCTGTCTCAAAACGATATAGTATGTGTGGTGCAAGAATTGGCTGTATTGTCTCAAAAAACAAAAGGTTTATGGATACAGCTATTAAATTTGCTCAAGCTAGATTAAGTCCACCAACTTATGCTTTATTAGCTAGTGAGGCAGCCTTAGACACTCCACAAATTTATTTTGATGAGGTTATCGAAGAATATGTTGCGAGAAGAGATACGCTAATAACTGAATTAAAAAAAATTGAGGGTGTAAAAGTTGCTAATCCTAAAGGTGCTTTTTATTGTGTAGCAGAGTTACCTGTGACTGATACAGATCATTTTGCACGCTGGATTTTAGAAGAATTTCATCACAACAATGAAACTGTTATGGTAGCTCCAGCTAGTGGTTTTTATTCTAGTGAAGGTGAGGGTAAAAATCAAGTTCGTATGGCCTATGTCTTAAATAAAGAAGATTTAGTTAGATGTGTTGAGATTTTAAAAATCGCTTTAGCTTCCTATAAAAAATAAAAAATGTAAGTTTGATTAGATAAACACAACATTTTATTATTAATAAATTTCATACTATCAAATAAAAAATAGACTTGAATATTCAACAAAACATTTCTCTTAAACCCTATAATACTTTCGGTATAGATGTAACGGCAAGTAGATTTGTTTCTGTTGATAATTTTATTAAACTACAAAAAATTTTAACACAAGAAAAGGATGTTTTTTTACTAAGTGGTGGTAGCAATATGTTACTTACTAAAAACATAGACAAGCTTGTTATACATATTAATATCAAGGGTATTTCCGTATATTATGAAAATGAAAGTGAGGTAGAACTGACAGTTAATGCAGGTGAGGATTGGCATGAATTTGTTATGTGGTGTATTTCTCAAAATTATGGTGGTATTGAAAATCTTTCTTTAATTCCTGGAAATGTAGGAACATCACCAATTCAAAATATTGGAGCATATGGTGTAGAGGTAAAAGATGTAATTACTAAAGTTGAAGGGATAGATTTAAACAGTGCAAAAAAAGTTGAATTTTATAACAAAGAATGTAATTTTGGATATCGTAATTCTATTTTTAAAAATGAATTAAAAGAAAAAATTGTTATTACCTCAGTTCGTTTTAAACTCACAAAAATAAATCATCATTTAAACACCAATTACGGTGCTATTGAAAAAGAATTAACAATTAGAAAAATTAGTAATCCAACTATAAAAGATATATCTGATATTGTTATTAATATTAGACAGGCTAAATTACCTGATCCAAAAAAAATAGGAAATAGTGGTAGCTTTTTTAAAAACCCTATTGTAAGCTTAAAACAATTTAAAAAACTACAAGAAAAGTATCCAAATATTCCATTTTATAAAATACCATCTTCAAAAAAAGAGGATACTTCTTATAATTATAAAATTCCAGCAGGTTGGTTAATAGAAATAGCCGGGTTTAAAGGGAAAAGGTATGGAGATTGTGGAATTCATGACAAGCAAGCTCTCGTCTTAGTAAATTTCGATAAAGCTAGTGGAACTGACATATATATGCTTGCTAAAAAAATTCAAGAAACCATTTTATCTATTTTCGAAATTACCTTAGACATCGAAGTAAATATTATTGAATAAATTATTTATTGATAAAAATACTTGCCTTTTTATTTTTAGAACACAAACAATAACACCGATTAATTACGTTAATGTCTTAGGAGAATTATTTATCTTTGTACGACCTAAAAATCATTTAATGAAACTTATCTTAATAACCATTGGTCTACTTGCTATTGGTGTAGCAGGAATAGCCATAAAAATATGGGCAAAAAAAGATGGTGAATTTGCCGGAACCTGTGCTAGTCAAAATCCTATGCTAAATAAAACTGGTGAAGCCTGTGGTTTTTGTGGAAAAACTTCAGATCAATTTGAAGATTGCACAGAACCAACACATAATTAAATTTCAATGGTCATTACTGTTTTATTCTACACTTTTGTAGTTACCGCAGTAGTTCAACTATGTTACTACATCTCGTTTACATCATTATTATTTCATAAAACTTCAACCAAATCTTTTGATGAATTTATTCCCGTATCTGTTATAGTGTATGCTAAAAATAATGCTCAGCATCTAACTAGACTTATTCCATTACTCCAAGAACAAGAGTATAAAAACTATGAATTGATCTTTATTAATAATGCATCAAATGATGAAACATTAGCGGTAATGAAAAAATTTCAAGACAATGATTCAAGAATAAAAATTGTTAACGTTAAAAATAATGAAGCTTTTTGGGGAAATAGAAAGTATGCGTTAACACTAGGGATAAAGTCTGCAAAACATGAACAATTACTTTTTATAGATGCTGACTGTTTGCCTAGTTCAAAAAAATGGATTAAAGAGATGACTGTTCATTTTTCTGAATCAAAATCTATTGTACTAGGTTATGGAGCATATCAATCGAAAAGAAACTCTTTTTTAAATATTTTAATTCGATTTGACAAATTACTGTCTACTATCCAATCTTTTTCTTACACAAAACTTGGGTCATCTTATGTGGCTGATGGAAAAAATTTAGCCTACAAAAAAAGTGAGTTTTATAGCGTTAATGGATTTATAAATCATATGAAAATAGATTCTGGGCATCATGATCTTTTTATTAGAGATGCATCTACCTCATCAAATACCACTATAGTTGTAAGCCCAAATAGCTTTATAATTTATGAAGCTCCACACACTCTAAAAAAATGGTTTACACAAAAAATAAATCAACTAAATACATTCTCACATTATAATTTTAGACATAAATTCTTTTTAGGATTATTTAGTAGCTCTAAACTACTTTTTATATGCTTGATTCCTTTTTTACTTTATTATAAAGCAGACTACTACACATTAGGTATTATTTTAAGCTATTTAATTTTCACCTCCATAATCATTGGTCTTTCTGCAAAAAAATTACAAAAAAAAAGTATTCTATATTTTTCAACATTTATAGAAGTATTTTTAGTTCTATTTCAATTTGTTATATTTATAACTTACTCCATTTCAAAACAGACGCATTGGAAATAACTAGAGAAAATTTGGCTAATCACATTCAGAAAGCAAAACAAGGAGACCAAAGTTCTTTTAACTTTTTATTACATCACTTTTGGTCAGACATTTATAACTATCAATTAAAAAGAACTCAAAATGAAAATGATGCAGAAGATATTACCATTCAATCGTTTTCAAAAGCATTTGATAAGATTCATAGTTTTGACAACAAATATCAATTCAAAACTTGGTTAACTACAATTTCTAAAAATATACATATTGATTTGATTAGAAAAAATAAAAAATCTATCAATACCACTACAAGTGAAGATCAAGAGGCTGAAGCGTATAAAATTGTTGATAATAATCCAACTCCTGAAGACAATCTTATTACTGAACAAAACTTAGCAAAGCTTCTTGAAGACATTAAACAACTCAAACCTAAATATCAAGAAGTTATTCATCTACGTTTTTTTAAAGAATTAACCTACAAGGAAATTTCTCAACATTTAGATGAACCTATGAGTAATATCAAAGTAAAATTGTTACGTGCTAAAAAAATATTAGCAGAGATTATAAATAAATCCTAATGAAAAAAATCCTAAAATCTTTAGGTCCTGGGTTACTTTTTGCAGGTGCAGCAGTTGGTGTATCTCACCTTGTTCAATCTACAAGAGCAGGTGCTGATTTTGGATTTGGACTTTTATGGGTATTATTCTTAGCTGCTATTTTCAAGTATCCATTTTTTCAATTTGGTCCAAGATATGCTGCTGCAACTGGAGAAACTCTACTTGAAGGTTACCATAAATTAGGGAAAGGGATATTAGCAATTAGCTATATTATTAGTTTTTTTACGATGTTTATTATTCAAGCTGCAATTACAGTGGTTACAGCTGGGTTAGCAACTAATATTTTTGGAAGTTTTGATATTCTTACTTGGTCTGCAATCATAACCATTATTAGTATTTTGATATTATTAGTTGGAAAATACAAATTACTTGATGGTTTTATGAAATATGTAATTTTATTACTAACAATTTGTACATTAATAGCAGTAACTGTGGCCCTGTTTAAAAATGATCATACTTTCAGTTATCACCAAATTATTCCAAATGGAGCTGTTGAAATTACTTTTTTAATAGCTTTTTTAGGGTGGATGCCAACTTCCTTAGATATTTCTATATGGCAATCTATATGGTCTATTGAAAAAGAAAAAATTTCTCATCAAAAAATAACACCTAAACAAGCTATATTCGATTTTAATATTGGGTATATAGGAACTATACTGCTGGCAGTTTGTTTTATAATTCTTGGAGCCTTGGTTATGAATAATACAGGTCAGAGCTTTTCAAGTAAAGGAAGTGTTTTTGCTGGTCAACTAATAGAATTATATACTCAAAACTTGGGTGATTCAACCTATGTTTTTATAGCTGTAGCAGCCTTAACTACAATGTTTAGCACCACAATTACAGCTTTAGATGCGTCTCCAAGATCTATGACAATAGCAAATAAATTATTGTTCAACACCAAACTAAAGTTAAACTACTGGTTTTGGATCATATTTCTTGGTATAGGAACCTATATAATCTTGAAATATTTTAGTGATAATATGGGGCTATTAGTTAAAATAGGTACTGTACTTTCTTTTTTAACAGCTCCATTTTATGCTGTTTTAAACTATATATTAATTACTGGAAAACATACACCAAAAGAACACCAACCTTCGATATATTTAAAAGTTTTAAGTATTTGTGGAATTATATTTTTAATAGTATTTAGTGCTTGGTATCTGTTGAGTTTATTTAAGTTTTCTTTGTAACTTTGCAAAATAAATTATTAATTAATGGCAAACGATACTGCTGTACTTCCTAAAAGAGTTAAAAAACCTGATTGGCTTCGTGTAAAGCTTCCTGTAGGAAAAAAGTACACAGAACTTAGAGGATTGGTAGATAAGTATAAATTAAATACTATTTGTACCAGTGGTAGTTGCCCTAATATGGGTGAATGTTGGGGAGAAGGTACTGCTACCTTTATGATTTTAGGTAATATCTGTACCAGATCATGTGGTTTTTGCGGTGTGAAGACTGGAAGACCCGAAACGGTTGAATGGGATGAACCCGAAAAAGTAGCTAGGTCAATTAAAATTATGGGCATAAAGCACGCCGTAATTACCTCTGTTGATAGAGATGATTTGAAAGATGGTGGGTCTATTATTTGGGCTGAGACTGTTGATGCCATCAGAAGAGCAAATCCAAACACTACTTTAGAAACTTTAATTCCAGATTTTCAAGGAAAAACAAATCAAATAGATCGTATTATTGATGTCCATCCAGAAGTGGTTTCTCACAATATGGAAACTGTCAGAAGATTAACTCGAGAAGTACGAATTCAGGCTAAATACGATAGAAGTCTTGGCGTACTTCAGTACCTCAAAGAGAAAGGTATGAGAACTAAAACCGGCTTAATGTTAGGTCTTGGTGAAACTGAAGAGGAAGTAATTCAAACCATGAAAGATTTACAAGGAGTAGGACTAGATGTTTTAACTATTGGTCAATATTTACAACCTACAAAAAAACACTTACCTGTAAAGGAATTTATAACACCAGATCAATTTAAGAAATACGAAACTTTAGGACTAGAAATGGGTTTTATGTATGTTGAAAGTGGTGCCTTAGTTCGTTCATCTTATAAAGCACACAAGCACGCAATATAAACTATAAGTCAACTTAATTTTAAAATAATTTATTGTTTTGAGATATAACTTGATATTACATAAATTTTAAAAATTAAAAAAATAATGTCTTTTGGCATAATAGTTGAATTGAAGTTTTTATAAATCTTGAATATTTGATTTATAAAAAGTAATTTGATTAGTTTTAGTAAAAAAAACCATCTTTAAGGGATGGTTTTTTGTTTACATTCAATAATCTAACTATTTTATACCTTATTTGGGCCTTGTAATTTCTTAGCAATAGCTTCTACATCATCTAAAACTCGAAGTAAATTACCGCTCCATAATTGTGAAATTTCGTTTTCTGTATAGCCTCTTTTTAACAACTCTGCAGTAACATTAAGTGTTTCAGATGCATCACTCCATCCATAAATTCCACCCCCACCGTCAAAATCTGAACTAATACCAACATGATCTAAACCTATTTTTTCTACTAAATAGTCAATATGATCAACATAATCTGAAACATCAACTGGTTTTGGGTCTGTTATAGTCATTAATGATGATGCCTCTTTTGATATAGTTTTATATTTCCCTAGATAACTTTTACGTTCAAAGGCTTCTAATTTTCTAATTTCACCTCTGGAGATTATATTGAATTCTCTTTCTTTAGCTAAAGATTTAATTATTTTAGATACAGCAGCTGTATATGCTTCATGTTTTTCCATGTTAACATAAGAACTAAAGGCTACTGCTTGAACTACTCCTCCATTAGATTTGATCAATTCTAACTGCTCATCATCTAGATTTCTGCTGTGATTACACAAAGCTCTAGCGGAGGAATGCGAGGCAATTATAGGAGCCTTAGATAGACTTATCATATCTTTAATAGATTGTTTTGATGGATGAGAAACATCGATCATCATACCCCATTTATTCATTTCCTCTATCACTAATTTACCTAAATCACTTACTCCGTTATCTACCCACAAGCTATCCAATTCTCCTGTGTTGGAGTCACAAAATTGGCTATGGCCATTATGCGATAATGACATATATCTTGCCCCTCTGTCATAAAATTCTTTAACTCTAGAAATATCTAAACCAAGAGGATATGCGTTTTCTACACCAATCATAGCAACTTTCTTACCAGAACGATGCAATTCTCTCGCTTCAGTAGAATTTACAGCAAGACCTATTTTATCCGGTGCTATTTCTTCTGTTAGTCTATGAATCGCTTCAAATTTACTTATTGCATTGCGATATGCACTTTTGTATCCTTCAGCTGTTAACTGTCCTTGACTTGTATAAACAATGAACCAAGCAACATCTAACCCCCCTGCTTCCATTGTAGGAAGATTGACTTGATTTCCTAAATCTTCAGTATAATTGTTATCACTAGTAAAGTTAGCCACATTAATGTCTACATGAGTATCTAAAACCAATACTCGATTATGAATTTCCTGAGCTCTCTCCAAAATTTCATCAGAATAGTTCATAAAATTATTTTTTTGGTCCTGTTTATTATAACAAGCTGTTATCAACAATGTGAAAACTATGAATTTAAAAAATTTCATGGTTTTTTTTTAAAATATTGTATCAATATAGTCATTTGAGATTATTCTTTATTTAGATTTTTAGACTTTTTAGATAAATCCTTGTTTACGCATCCAATCATCATTAAACATTTTACCAACATACCTACTACCATGATCATGAAATAAAACAACAACAACGTCATCTTTTGTGAAATGTTCTTTTAATTGTAAAAGACCTTTAATAGCAGCTCCTGCAGAGTTACCTAAAAACATTCCTTCTTCTTTAGCAAGCCTTTGAGTATAAATAGCGGCATCTTTATCGGTTACTTTAGTAAAACCATCTATTAATGAAAAATTCACATTTAGCGGCAAAATATCTTCTCCAATACCTTCAGTAATATAAGGGTAAATCTCATTATCATCAAATATACCAGTTTCATGATATTTTTTAAAAACAGAGCCATAAGTATCAATACCCCATATTTTAATTGCAGGATTCATCATTTTCAAATAGCTTCCGACACCTGAAATAGTTCCACCTGTACCTACTCCAACAACAAAATGTGTTACTTTACCATTTGTTTGCTTCCAAATTTCTGGACCTGTACTTTTAAAATGTGCTTTGCAATTGCTTGGGTTATCATATTGATTCACATACCAAGAATTAGGAGTTTCTTTTCCCAATCTTTTGGATACCGAATAATAGGATCTTGGGTCTTCTGGCTCAACATCAGTTGGACATACAACTACCTCTGCTCCTACTGCTCGAAGAATATCAACTTTTTCTTTGGATTGTTTGTCAGCCATAACAAAAATACATTTATATCCTTTTATTACTGCTGCTAGTGCTAGTCCCATACCTGTATTTCCAGAAGTACCTTCAATAATAGTTCCTCCAGGCTTCAAACGTCCGTCAGCTTCGGCATCTTCAATCATTTGCAATGCCATTCTATCTTTTACTGAGTTTCCAGGATTAAAAGTTTCATATTTGGAAAGAACCAAACATGGTAAATCTTTCGTCAAATGATTAATCTTTACTAAAGGTGTATTCCCAATAGTTTCTAATATATTATTAGCGTATTGCATTATGTTCTTTATTATCCCGTAAAGGAACAAAATATTTCAGAAATAACCTTCAAGCGAATGGTGTTTTCCTATGAAACTAATCAAACAAATTTGATAGATTTTGAAGGCTGAATCTTTGTGATAATAATTGATGGAATAATTAGCATTAAAAAGCATAAGGCTAAGGTACCTATGTTTAATAAACTTAAAGATAAAAAATCAATGCTTACAGGAACTTCTGAAACATAATACGTAGCAGGATCAAGTGAAATAAACCCACCATATTTTTGTAAAAATAGTAGTATCAGTCCAATTAAATTACCCCAAAATAATCCGACAAAAATTAAATAAGATGCATTGTACAAAAAGATTTTTCGTATGCTCCAATTAGAGCTTCCCATGGCCTTCAATATACCAACCATTGGAATTCGCTCTAGAATTAAAACTAACAATGCAGTAATCATATTTATACCAGCTACCAGAATCATAATGATAATAATAAACCATGTATTGTTATCAAAAAGCTCAATCCACTCAAATAATCCAGGATAATTTGAAGCTATTGAAGTTGCATCTAATGTTGCATCAATTTCATTATAAACTTCAATACTTTTTTGCTGTAAATCATCAAAATTTTCTAAAATAACTTCAAAACCACCTACCTCATTTTCATTCCATCGATTTAAACGCTGAATCTGCCTTATGTCTCCAATCATCATATTTTTATCAAACTCAAGAAATCCGGTATTATAGATACCAGTAATAACTAACTTTCTATTTGATGGTAATTTAGAGACCTTACTCTTAAAAAAGGTAACATTAATAGTGTCATTTAACTTCAATTTCAATCTATCGACAATAGTTTTAGACAGTAGAATATCTCTAGTTCTTTCTTGATTAAAATTTGGAGTTTTTCCTGCTATTAAATATTCATTAAAAAATGTCCAATCATAATCTGTAGAAACACCTTTGAAAACAACACCTTCAAAATCGGTTTTTGTTCTAATTAATCCAACTTGATTGGCATAAATTTGAATATTCTTAATTCCTTTAATAGTTGAGAACTTAGGATAAAAATTCTGATTTTTATCAATAGGCATAACAGAAATATCAGAATTATTGGCATCATATTTTGTAATTTGTATGTGACCCTTAAAGCCAGATACTTTATTCCTAATTTTTTCACGTAAACCATCACCTGTAGCAATGGCAATTAACATAATAACCACTCCTAATGAAATTGCTGCAATGGCAATTTTTATTATTGGAGACGAAATACTACTTTTATACTCTTTGCTAGAGATAATTCGTTTCGCTACAAATAATTCGTAATTCAATGCTATGATTTTAACTGCACGTAAAAGTACATATTTATTTATTCTTTTATTCATTAGTACTGTAATCGTTTCCTTTGCGCAAGAATCTAAACCTTCATCTAAAATTTACACTGGCGCAGATCAAACCCAATTATATCTCTCGAAATTAAAAGGAAAAAAAATTGCAATTGTTGCAAACCAAACATCTGTTATTTATAATAAAAACAACTATACTCATATAATAGATAGCTTGGTTTCTTTAAAAATAGATATTCATAGTGTGTTTGCTCCTGAACATGGTTTTAGAGGTGATGCAGATGCTGGAGAATCTATTGCAGATGGAATTGATAAGAAAACAGAAATCCCAATTATTTCTCTTTATGGTAAAAATAAAAAACCTACAAAGGAACAATTAAAAGATATAGATCTTATGGTTTTTGATATTCAAGATGTTGGTGTTAGATTTTACACCTATATTTCTTCGCTACACTATGTTATGGAAGCCTGCGCAGAAGAAAAAATTCCTGTAATATTATTAGACAGACCAAATCCAAACGGACATTATATAGATGGTCCAGTTCTAGAAGCTGCTCATAAAAGTTTCGTTGGAATGCATCCTGTCCCTGTAGTTTATGGTATGACAATTGGAGAATATGGACTTATGATTAATGGTGAGAAATGGTTGAAGAATGGCATTCAAACAAACTTGACTGTAATACCATTAAAAAACTATTCACATTCATCAAACTATAATTTACGCATAAAACCTTCACCTAATTTACCTAATGATACAGCTATTAATTTATATCCAAGTTTATGTTTTTTTGAAGGCACAAACGTAAGTGCTGGAAGAGGAACTGCTAAGCAATTTCAAATTTATGGCTCCCCCTTTTTAAATACAAAAAGTAAATTTACGTTTACTCCCAACCCTAATAAAGGGTCAAAATCTCCAAAACATGCCTATATAATTTGTTATGGGGAAGACTTAACGGAGACTAAAAAATTAGCCAGTCTTGATTTATCTTGGCTCATAAAAGCAAAACAACAAAATCGTACTAAAAATTTCTTTAATTCTTTTTTTACCAAGTTAGCTGGTACAGAAAAACTTCAAAATCAAATTGAAGAAAAAATTACAGAGAAATTAATCAGAGCTTCTTGGGAAGAAGACATAAAAACATTTAGGAACATCAGAAAGTCCTATTTACTTTACAAATAATATACTTTTACAATTCTTCTGAATTTGTAGGCTTTTTATATTTTTGAAATGGTTGTTTTAATAATTCTTTTAGAGAAGAATTTATTTTTTCATCAGGAAAAGTATCGACACCATAAACAATTTTATCTCTATCTAAATATTTATAAGTTCCTAATAAACGATCCCAAATTGAAAATATATTTCCGTAGTTAGAATCTGTGTAAGGTAATAAGTTATGGTGGTGAACTTTGTGCATGTCTGGTGAAACGATAAAATAACTCAATAATTTATCAAGAGATCTTGACATTTTTATATTAGCATGTGTAAACTGAGTAAAAACTAAAGACAATGATTGATAAATCATAACAATAGCAATAGGAGCTCCTACAATTAATACTCCAAACAACGTAAATGCAAAACGTATAATACTCTCCAAAGGGTGGTGTCTATTTGCAGTAGTGGTGTCTACTTTATGATCTGAGTGATGAACTAAATGCACCATCCAAAGAGGTTTAATTTTATGTTCAGTAAAATGTGCTAAATAGGCGCCAAAGAAATCTAAAAATAGTACCCCTAAAAATACATAAAGCCACAAAGGAATTTCAATGGGTAACCAATTAATAATACCAAAATTATTTGCTTGAACCCAATCAGCAGTGCCAAGTAGTAAAAATGCTAGAGTAAAATTTATGATAATGGTTGTTAACGTAAAAAAGAAATTTGGAATGGCATGTTTCCATTTCGTGTAATTAAAATTAAATAAAGGTAAAGCTCCTTCTAGAAGCCAAAAAAAAGTAATTCCCCCTACGAGTATAATACTTCTATGTGTGGATGGTATAGTTTCAAAATAATTAAAAATAGTTTCCAAAATAAATGTAATTTTCTCTAAAAATACAGAAAGTTTTTTTAACTTCTTTTTACTTTTTTATTGTAATGTAAAGGTATTCGTTTTTTTAAGTTTTCAATAATGGAATGAGTGGCTGGGCATACTTCAGTATTTGCAAGTGTTAGCTCTGTAATCTGAATAAACTTTTTTCTATTGGTATGTGGGTATTCAGAACAAGCCTTTGGTCTAACATTATAGATAAAACAAGAATTGTCAGTAGCATCAAAAAAAGAACAAGGCGCTGTTTTTAATACCATAAAATCATCTTGATCTCTTTCTAAATATTGTTCTATGAAATTGCGTTCTTTCATATTTAGATGCTTAGATATACGCTGAATGTCTTTTTCTATAAATATAGGACTGGTTGTTTTACAACAATTCCCACAAGTCAAACAATCTGTTTTTTTAAACTCATTATCGTGCAATTCTTTCATTACAACATCTAAATTCTTAGGTGTTCTCTTCTTCAGCATTTTAAAATACTTTTGAGTCTCAGGAAAGGTTTCCTTTGATAATTTCGGTAATTGTTCTAAACGTTTTTCCATGCCAATAAAGTTATTTTTTAATCTAACTACAGCAAACACAAATGTCTACTAGGATTAGTATCGTATAGTAATGCTAAAGCAATACAAAAGTACCAATAAAATCTGCGTAAACATCTAACAAAAAAACAAAATAAAATATGTAATTTTGTACTTCAATTTATCATACTCAATGAATATTCAAACCCTTTTAGAAGCTAAAGTAAAAGAAGGTTTTTTAGCACTTTTTGAAACCACATTACCTACGGTTGAATTTCAAGCAACACGTAAAGATTTTGAAGGTGATATTACCATTGTTGTATTTCCTATGCTACGATATAAAAAAGGGAATCCTGCACAAATTGGAGAAAGTTTAGGTGGGTATTTAGTTGAAAACGTAAAAGAAGTTATTGCATGTAATGTTGTAAAAGGTTTTTTAAACTTAGTTATTGATGATAGCGTATATCTTCAATCTTTTAATGCAATATATACACAAGGTAACTTTGGGTTTTCGTCCAAGTCAAAAGATGTAGTAATGGTAGAATACTCTTCTCCAAACACAAATAAACCACTTCATTTAGGGCATGTTAGAAATAATTTACTAGGATATTCAGTAGCAGAAATTTTAAAAGCTTCAGGACATAAAGTTTACAAAACACAAATCATTAATGATCGTGGTATTCATATTTGTAAGTCCATGTTGGCTTGGAAGAAATATGGAAACTCAGAAACCCCTGACTCAACAGGGATGAAAGGTGATAGCTTTGTTGGAAAATATTATGTAAAATTTAATGATGCCTACAAGAAAGAAGTTAGTACTCTAATTGCTAATGGAAGCTCTGAAGAAGCGGCAAAAAAACAAGCTCCTATTCTTATGGAGGCCCAAGAAATGTTATTAAAATGGGAAGCTGGAGAGGTTGAGACTGTAGCGCTATGGAAAATGATGAATAGTTGGGTATATGAAGGGTTTAAAATTACTTACAAAAATTTAGGAGTAGATTTTGATACATTATATTACGAAAGCAATACTTATTTATTAGGAAAAGATGTTATTGAAGACGGAATTACCCGAGGTGTATTCTTTAAAAAAGAAGACGGATCTGTATGGTGTGATTTGACAGATGAAGGGCTAGATGAAAAACTAGTATTGCGTTCAGACGGAACAGCCGTTTATATGACTCAAGATATTGGTACAGCCATTCAGCGTGTAAAAGATCATTCAGACATTAATGGAATGGTATATACCGTTGGAAATGAACAAGACTATCATTTTAAAGTTTTGTTTTTAATATTAAAAAAATTAGATTTTTCATGGGCAGCACAATTATATCATTTAAGTTATGGTATGGTAGACTTACCATCAGGGAAAATGAAATCTAGGGAAGGAACTGTAGTTGATGCAGATGAGTTGATGTTAGAGATGACCGATACTGCAAAAAATATTTCTCAGGAATTAGGAAAATTAGATGGTTATTCTGAGGAAGAAAAATCTGATTTATATCGCATCATTGGTTTAGGTGCATTAAAATATTTCATTTTAAAAGTTGATCCAAAAAAGAGGATTTTATTTGATCCTAAAGCCTCTGTAGATTTTCAAGGCAACACAGGTCCATTTATACAATATACCTATGCAAGAATACAATCAATATTAAGAAAAGCCAAATTCGATTTTAGTTTAGAAGTAAAATCAATTAGCACTTCTTTACATAGTAAAGAAAAAGAATTAATCAAACAGTTAGAATTGTATCCAGATATAATTCAACAGGCTGCAAAAAATTACTCTCCTGCACTAATTGCCAATTATACCTATGATCTAGTGAAAGAGTTCAATTCTTTTTATCAAAACGTATCTATTTTGGGAGAAACTAACGAATCGAAAAAAATTATAAGAGTTCAATTGGCTAATAAAGTAGCCTATGTCATAAAATCTGCATTTAGTTTATTAGGAATTCAAGTTCCAAATAGAATGTAAAAATGATGAAAGCAGAGTTAAAAACACCTAGTAAAAATTACAAAAGTGATGAAGACTTTGCTCAATCAAGAAATAAAAACAAAAGATTATGAAATACGATATTATCATTGTTGGTAGTGGTCCTGGAGGATATGTTACCGCCATTAGAGCCTCTCAATTAGGTTTTAAAACAGCTGTAGTAGAAAAAGAAAGTTTGGGTGGTGTTTGTTTGAATTGGGGTTGTATTCCTACAAAAGCATTATTAAAAAGTGCTCAAGTTTATGAATACCTAAAACATGTAGATCAATACGGCTTAAAAGCCGAGTCTATTGATAAAGATTTTGAAGCCGTTATAAAAAGAAGTCGTGGTGTTGCAGAAGGAATGAGCAAAGGAGTTCAATTTCTAATGAAAAAGAATAAAATTGATGTTATAGAAGGTTTTGGAAAAGTTAAAGCTGGTAAAAAAATCGATGTAACTTCTAAAGATGGAAAACTCACTGAGTATAGCGCAAGTCATATTATTATTGCAACTGGAGCTCGATCTAGAGAATTACCAAATTTACCACAAGATGGAAAAAAAGTAATTGGTTACAGACAAGCAATGACTTTACCCTCTCAACCAAAATCTATGATAGTAGTTGGTTCTGGAGCCATTGGGGTTGAATTTGCTTCATTTTATAATTCTATGGGTACAGAGGTAACAATCGTAGAATTTCAACCAACAATAGTACCCGTTGAAGATAAAGATATTTCAAAACAATTTGAACGATCCTTGAAAAAGGCTGGAATTAAAATTATGACAAACTCTTCTGTAGAAACTGTAGATACGTCTGGTGCTGGTGTTAAAGCTACAGTAAAAACTAAAAAAGGAGAACAAAATTTAGAAGCAGATATTTTATTATCTGCAGTAGGAATTAAAACTAATATTGAAAATATTGGATTAGAAGATGTTGGAATTATAACAGATAGAGATAAAATTTTAGTCAATGATTGGTATCAGACTAATATACCCGGCTATTACGCAATTGGAGATGTAACTCCTGGACCTGCTTTAGCTCACGTTGCTTCAGCTGAGGGAATAACTTGTGTTGAAAAAATTGCTGGATTACATAGCGAAGTAATAGACTACGGAAACATACCTGGCTGTACGTATGCTAGCCCAGAAATTGCTTCTGTAGGTCTAACAGAAGAACAAGCAAAAGAACAAGGATATGAATTAAAAGTTGGAAAATTCCCTTTCTCTGCGTCTGGAAAAGCAACCGCTGCTGGAACAACTGATGGTTTTGTCAAGGTGATTTTTGATGCAAAATATGGAGAATGGTTAGGTTGCCATATGATAGGTGCTGGTGTAACAGACATGATTGCAGAGGCAGTATTGGGAAGAAAACTTGAAACTACTGGACATGAAGTTTTAAAAACAATTCACCCACATCCTACAATGAGTGAGGCAGTTATGGAAGCCGTAGCTGATGCTTATGACGAAGTCATTCATTTATAATAAAAATAAAAAACCGAAGAAATATCTTCGGTTTTTTATTTTGGCATAGTTATTGAAATACAATAGATGTTATAAGTTTATGTTATTAATGTTTGTTTAAAACATTTTTGGGATTTATTGTAATGAGAAAGAATGAATTACCCCCTAAACCAAAGTTGATAGCTTTGGTTTTTGTATTTAAGTTTTTATTTAATTAAATATCCTAAATTTGCTTCATCTTCAACTCCATCGATATTTATATTTTGATGATTCAAATAACAAATTATAAAGGATTTCTTAAAGAGATTCTAAAAGCCATTATTAAACTTTGTATTGCTGGGTTTCTTATCGGATTCTTAAAATCTAATGATGGTATAATAGCAATTATTTTACTTTTAAAAATTCTTCATGTTATTTATAAAAATATAATCATTGCTCAAACTAAAAACTGGATATTACTCATTGGAATGATACTAACTGGTTTTGGGGGATTACTTGGTGAAAACTGGGGTGTTCATAATAATTATTGGGAATATCATGAGGTTTCTAGAGAGCTTCCTCTATGGCTACCTTTTGCCTGGATGCTGGCTTTTTATTTTCTGTATAGTATAGAATCTAGAATGATTGAATTTTTAAAAAACAAAACCATGAGCAATAAGCTTATTATTGCATTTTGGTTGTCATTGTTTGTTCCTGCTTTTGGTGAAGTAATTACTATAAATTTAGGGGTATGGACTTATTATTGGCCCTATCAACTATTTGGTGTTCCTCTCTATGCATTTATTTGCTTGGTTTTTGTTCACATGCTGGTATACGGAATATTATCTTTTGTATGTAAAAAATGGAAAATTAAGGACAATGTTTTTATATAGATAAAAAAATCGACAGCTGATCAATTCAAGAGTCATAATAAACCTATAGAAACTGATAGAAGCTAAAAGATTCTCAAATAAAAATACTTAAATCTAAAACTGCCAAGCAACAATTCTAGTGATTTTATTGCCTTGATGCATGGGTATTATTTTCATTGTTTTCACCTTTAGTTTCTCTCCGGATTTTTGCAGACTTTCAATGGTTTCTTTTTTAGATACTAAACTGGTAAACCAAACACTAGTATCTTTATACAAAGAACTTTGGTATAAGTAATTATGTAAAAAAGCTTTCTCACCTCCTGGATACCACAATTCATTATTATTTCCTGCAAAATTACGAACCGCACTATTTCCTAGATTTCTGGATTTTCTTGCATTAGCTCCTTTAGCTTCCTGTTCTGATTTGTAAAAAGGTGGATTACAAACAACTGCTGAAAAAGAATCTCCTTTTTCAATAATTCCTTTTAAGATATTAGCCTCATTAAACTGTTGCCTTAGTAAAATCTTAGCATCAAGGTTGTTGTCAGATATGATATCTTGTGCTGTATCTAAAGAATCTAATTCTATATCTGTTGCAACAAAATCCCAGTCATACTCCTTAACTCCTAGTAATGGATAAATACAACTTGCACCAGTTCCAATATCCAGAATAGTAATCTTTTCGGTACAATTAGAATCTGATAATAAATCTGATATATAATGCATATAGTCAACACGTCCAGGAATTGGTGGACATAAATTTTCATCAGGGAAAATCCATTTTTTGACTCCATAATGAACTTCTAATAAAGTACTATTTAATTCTTTTACTGCTTTTGGATCAGAAAAATCTATAGTAAGGGTTCCATGGTTGTTTTTTGTAACAAAAGAAGCTAAGTTTTTATTGTGTTTGGTTAAAACATCAAAGTTATAACCATTTTTGTGCTTATTTCTAGGATGCAATCCCGGCTTTAAGTTCATTTAGAGTTCTAAGATAGTAAATGCTTGTTCTAGTGGTTTTAATGATTCTTTTAGTGCGATAATTAGGTTTTGCCCGTGTATTAAATAATACTCAGAAAAATTTCGCTGACGTTCTTCTAAGCTTTTGTTGGGTAATAATTGATCTTGTAATGCGATAATTCTATGAATTCTATCAACTTGTTTTCTTTTTTCTGCGCGCAACAATCTTTTTTCTAAATTCTCTAAGCCTTTTAGTTGTTTTCTTTGCTGAGCATCTACTGCACCAATAAAAGAAACATCTGTTTCATTAGCAATTCTTCTTAGTGCTAAAAATTGTTGGGTTAACAATTCTGTAGCATCTGCAAAACTAAATTGAATATCTGAGTTTTCTTGAACTTTTTTAGCAAGTAAAAGATGTTGTTTCATAAACATTTCTTCAAAAGAAATATCTAAATTATGTAATTTTTTAACCTGTTTTTTGGAAACAATCTGGACTGAATTTCTCAACAATAATATTGGAAAAGGAATCTGTACAGTATTAAAGTATGCTTTTAATTGCAACCAATAAGCAAGTTCACCACCACCACCAATATAACATAGATTCGGTAAAATCACCTCTTGATATAGAGGCCTCATAATTACATTTGGACTAAATCTATCACTGTGGTTTTCTAGCTCTTTAAGTATTTCAGCTTCAGAAAAAACAAGGTCTGTATTATGAATTGTATACTGTCCTTGGTTTTCTATAATTCGCTCTCGAGAGTTTTCAGTTAAATAAAATAAATTAATTTCTCTAGGGTTTACCTGTACTTTATATTCCTTTTCTAAATTTGTTGTGGTATTAGAAACTGAACTCCAAGAGGTTTTATGAAGCAATTCGTCCTTCATAACTGGAGCAAAAATATTTTTTAACCGTTGGTCATCGGCATCTAAAATAACCAAACCATACATTTTAAATAACTCATTGGCAATATATCTAGTAGCCTCAGCAAGAGAGGTTTGAGATACATATGCTTTTTCAAAAAGTTCTGATAGATATACTGCATTTTTAGAATCTCCCAATTGTTTTGAAAAACTAGTAAAAACTTTTTGCATACCTTCTAATGAAAACCTACCTACGGCTCCACCATCTGGTCTATCCCAAGTTACTTTTTTACCTTTAAATTTAAAATAATTAATTTCTTCAAAATCGTGATCTTCTGAAGCCATCCAATACACAGGAACAAAACGTTGCAAAGGAAATTGCTCTGCTAAAGTTTCAGATAAATTAATGGTAGAAATTATTTTGTATAAGAAATACAATGGCCCTGTAAACAAGTTTAATTGATGACCTGTTGTAATAGTAAAAGTATCTTTATTTTCAAGCGATTTTATGTTTTCTAGGGTGGCTTCAGAAGCAGTTATATTCCTATACTGATCTTGTAAAACACATACTAACTCTTTTCTAGTTTTAAGCGAAAAGTTTTCCCCTTTCTCTTGAATTTGAGAAGCAAAACCTTTCAAATTTGGAAAATTATTATAGTAGGGCTGAATCGATTCTTTCTGATCTAAATAATCAGACATTATCTTGGAAAAGAACCCTGTTGTTTGAAATGGTATATGAGTAAACTTCATAAAATCATACAATAACGCTTATAATAAGAATTTAATTACTAATGTGTTTAGTATTTACACGCAAATAGAATTTGTCAAAAATACTAAATTTGTGGTAAGCAATTAATGAATGAATAATCTAAGAATAATTATCGATTTAAAAATATTTTTAACTCTTGATAATTAGCAATGCTAGTAGCCACTTTTTCTTTACTCATAACTTGCTTAATTTGAGACGGTATCGCTACATCAACTTTAAGAGTTTCTTCTACAACCTCTAAAAACTTAACCGGATGTGCAGTTTCTAAAAAAACACCAAACTCGTTAGTTTTTAAACCGTATTTTTTTAAACCTAAATAACCAATGGCACCGTGTGGTTCTGAGATGTAATTAAATTTATCATGTATACGCTTCATCATTATTTTAGTTTCATCATCTGAAAAACTATACGAAGAAAAAGATTTTTTTAAGCTGGATAAGTTTTTATTAAATAATTCTTGAATTCTAATAAAGTTACTTGGATTACCAACATCCATAGCATTAGAAATAGTAGCTTTAGATGGTTTCGGGTCATAAACCCCATTAATTAGATATTTAGGAACTGTATCATTAATATTTGTTGAAGCTATAAAATGCTTGATGGGTAATCCTAATTTTTGAGCTAATAAACCAGCACAAATATTTCCAAAATTTCCACTAGGAACTGAGAATATAATATCTTTATATTTTTTACTAACTTGTTTATAAGCAAAGAAAAAATAAAACATTTGAGGCAACCATCTGGCCACATTTATAGAATTTGCTGATGTTAAATTTCTAGATATATTTTTATCTAAAAAAGCCGATTTTACCATTTCTTGACAATCATCAAATACTCCGTCTACTTCAAGAGCAGTTATATTATTTCCTAAAGTAGTTAGTTGTTTTTCTTGAATTTCACTCACCTTCCCTTTCGGGTATAAAATCACTACTTGAACTCCTTTTGCATTCAAAAACCCATTAGCAACAGCTCCTCCAGTATCTCCTGAGGTAGCAACCAACACGGTAATATCTTCAGTTTTATTCTGGTTGAAATATTCTAAGCATTGAGACATAAATCTTGCACCTACGTCCTTAAAAGCCATCGTTGGGCCATGAAATAATTCTAAAGAACCAATATTTTCATCTAAATTAACAACAGGGAAATCAAAAGAAATAGTTTTTTTTATAATCTCTTTAAGGATAGTAGTTGGAATTTCGTCTCCAATAAATTGTTTGATTACTTCATATGCAATTTCTTCATTAGAATAGTCACTAATATTAGTTATAAAGTCTTTAGAAATTGGAGTGATTTCTTCAGGGAAATACAAGCCCCTATCAGGTGCAATTCCGTTTTGAACTGCTCTTTTAAAAGAGGTTAAAGGTGATGAATTATTTAGACTATAGTATCTCATACTTTTTTTATAAAATTTTAATTCCTTGTTGATTAATTTTTGAAACATGAATATCATAATCTATATCTGTGTTGTTGTATATATCTGCCATTGTTTCACCAACAAGCCTAGCAGTTTCCTCACCTTTACAAAGTGCAAAAATAGAAGGCCCTGAACCAGAGATACCAGCACCTAAGGCACCTGCTTGAATAACCGCTTTTTTAACTTTATTAAATTCTGGAATTAAAACCAATCGGTTGGGTTCTATAATTTCATCATGTAAAGATCTTCCTATCAAATCATAATCATTAGTGTATAACCCACTAATTAAACCCCCAAAGTTACCCATTTGAATAACCATTTTTTTTAATGCTACTTGATTTTTTAAAACAGCCCTTGAATCTGATGTTTTCACTTCTATTTGAGGATGAATAATAGACGCATATAAATCATCAGGAGAATTAATTTTTAAAACATCTAATGGTTGATAACTCCTAACTAGGGTGAAGCCTCCAAGAATTACAGGTGATACATTATCTGCATGTTCAGTTCCACTAGCTAGTTTTTCTCCTTGCATTGCAAAATAAATTAACTCTTGTTTTGAAAATGGTTTTCCTAATAATTCATTGATTGCAAAAACAGCACCTGCTGCACTAGCAGCACTACTCCCTATTCCACTACCTGGTTTTATTTTTTTATATATTTCTATTTCGTAACCAACAGAGGCATCTACTTGTTCAAGTAATGCTAAGCCTGCTACACCAGCAACATTTCTATGTGTTTCTAGCGGCAAATTTTGACCTGTTACTTTTGTTATTTTTATTCCTTTTTCAGGCACCTCTCTAACAATCATTTCATCTCCAACAGTATCCAAACAAAGACCTAGAATATCAAAACCACAAGAAATATTGGCAACTGTTGCAGGTGTAAATATTTTAATTTCTTTCATCTTATTATTTTCTAATTCGTATCCTATAATCTATAGGTTTCCTGTTCTAATAACATCTGCAAATATTCCAGAAGCTGTAACCTCTGCTCCAGCACCAGCTCCTTTAATGATTAAAGGTTGCTCAGAATATCTATCTGTATAAAACAATACAATATTATCACTTCCTTCTAAATGATAAAAGGAATGAGAGGAATTTATTTGTTCCAAACCAACCCTAGCTTTACCATCTTTAAACTCAGCTACATATTTTAAACGACAGTTCTTCGCTTTTGAATCCAAAAATAACTGTTGAAATTGAGATTCATCTTTCTCTAGTGACGAATAAAAATCAGTATTATTTTTTGCATCAAGACTTTCTTTTGATAAAAATGAATTGTTTTCTATGTCTTCTAATTCTAAATCAAAACCACTTTCTCTGGCTAAAATTAAAATTTTTCTAGCCACATCAATACCGCTAAGATCTATTTTTGGGTCTGGTTCGGTATAGCCTTCAATAGCAGCCTGTTTTACCACTGAAGAAAAAGTTGTTGATGCATCAAATTTATTGAATACAAAATTTAGGCTCCCAGAGAGTACTGCTTGAATTTTATGGACTCTATCTCCTGAGGCTATTAAGTTCTTTAGCGTATCAATAATAGGTAATCCAGCTCCAACATTAGTTTCATAAAGAAAAGAAACATTAGATTTTCGAGAAACATTTTTTAAAATATTGTAGTTTTTAGAACTAGAAGCACAGGCAATTTTGTTGCAAGTTACCACTGCAATATTTTGACGTAAATAGGCTTCATACATCTCAGAAATATTTTGATTGGCAGTAATATCTATGAAGATACTATTTCTGAGGTTTAGTTGAGAAACTCTAGAAAAATAAGTGTCAATTCCTGCCTTTTCTCCATTTTTTAAAAGTTCTTTCCAATTGGATAAATCTATACCATTGTTGTCAAAAAACATTTGTCTAGAATTAGAAACCCCTATCACTCTAATTTTTAACTTTAAATTTTCTTTAATATATTTATTTTGTTGATTGATCTGAGCTAAAAATTTCTCTCCTACGTTACCTACTCCAGTTACAAAAAGATTTAATTCTTTAATTCTTTC
>CESU01107521.1_pt1 | contig 48369 bp, 35 predicted proteins | sample 531141 | NCBI WGS metagenome assembly CESU01 (sample SAMEA2621401, study PRJEB7988) | marine metagenome | isolation source: saline water (ENVO:00002010), including
GAAATTTATAACACAAACACGGAATCTACCAATGCTACTATGGCTAGGTTAGATGATATGGGAGACGTGATGTGGCTAGATACTATAGCTAGCTCAGGAACTACTAAATGGCTAAATGCTGAAATTGGTAGATCTAATGAACTCGTGTGCACAGGCAGCATCTTAGATGCTGGCTTCGGAAATCAGGGAAATGACTTCTTTATTAAAAGAATAACCCGAACGAACACATTCGTAAACCAGACTACTTTCGGAACCAATAATGACGATTATCCCGAGCACTTTATTAGAATAGCTAATGCATATATAGCAGTAGGAAGGACTGACGGTCTAGGCCAAGGACAATTTGATGCATTCATAATTCGAACCAGAAATAACGGATCGGATGAGAATTTTTCTACTACAGAAAACCTAGGTACTACTTCTGATTTTTTTCAACGCATAGAAGAGAATACCGCGCCTGATTCTGACTTTTACTATTCAGATATAACGAATGAATTATACTTTCCCGCCGATACTAGAACTTACTCAATATATAACTTACTAGGTAGTAAGGTTCTGAACTCTACTGTTAACGCCAGGAAAATTTATTTAAACCTAAAACCTGGAGTTTATCTAGTACAGGTCAATGATTCTAAAATTAGTAATAAAAAGATACTCCTTAGATAGGGTTATCTCTACACTGCGATACGTAATTAGTTCAATACTATTCTGTAGAACATCCCTCTCCGTGCCCTATAAAATTATACATCCCTTCTGTTTCATTCTTAAAACAGAAACACAGATTATATAATTCAGAATCTGCTGTAAAACCCTAACGACCCTTCCTCTGTTTTCCATAGCTAAATCAGCTTCCTAAATATCTGTTATAAAGGAACTTAATCCACGGTTCTTTATTCCTCTTTTTAGAGATGAAAAATAACACACAATAAACTCCATTTATTTTAGCATTCTTATTATTTTAGCATTCTGAAATGTATTTAAGTAAAAACATAAAAATCCTCAGGAAACAAAAGCACCTTACCCAAGCTAAATTCGCTGATAAAATAGGCGTGAAGAGATCTGTTATAGGTGCTTATGAAGAAGGGAGGTCAGAGCCTAAACTGAATCTGCTGCAGGATATCTGTCGGTATTTCAAAGTTTCTATAGACGACTTACTAACCAAAGACTTAGAGAAAAACGAAGCTCCTCTGTATGTTTCAGGAAATAACCTTAGAGTGCTTCCTATTATAGTAGATAGAAATACAGATGAAGAACAGACTCCACTAGTTCCAGTAAAAGTGTCTGCAGGATATGCGCTCGGTTATGGAGATTCCGATTACATAGGAGAATTACCCCATTTCAACCTTCCTTTCCCGGAACTAGCAGGACAGAAATCTTACCGAGTGTTCCAGATAGAAGGGGATAGCATGAACCCTTTAGTCACCGGCTCTTATGTGATTTGTGAATACGTACAAGACTGGAAGACTATTAGAGACAACCACTGCTATGTAGTAGTAACACAGGAAGACGGTGTTGTTTATAAGCGATTAGAAAACCACATCACCGATAAAAAAGAAATTAAACTCATTTCGGATAATACTGATTATGAACCCTATTACCTAAACATAAACCAAGTAGTAGAAGTTTGGAAATCAGTAGGCTACACCACGTTTTCACTGCCAGAACAGCTGCCAGTTCCGTCTGGGATGCAGGATCTAATTAACCAAGTGGCAGAATTAAGAAACGATGTAAAGTCCCTGAAAAAATAGTCGTATACCCAAAGGCACTTAACCGTAAGTGCAGACTACTTTTTTCTACCCGCTTTTAGTTGGTTTTACTAGCTAAAGACTCCTTCAGTTTGCGTTACAATATGTCTCGCCCAGATTCGGCTTGCGTACCTCTATTGAATACGAGTAATCGTTTCTGTTCGGCACATGTGCTACTATCTAATCTATGTGAGTAGGCAGCAATCTATAGCCGGATTATTTAGCGCTAACGAAAGAAAAACCAAATGATGAAATTATTTCAGTATTTGTGTTCACTTGTCCATTCAGAAAAATGGAAATACCGTTTTACGATGTGCTAACTGTTAGTGCTTGTGAAAGGCTATTTGCAACGCAGAAAAAATCTGACAAGACCCTTCAGTCTTTCCCAGAGAGAAGTACGCGGTGAAATTTAGAGATTATTAATGTAAAATTTGAGGCCCGGCCTCACATAAACGCTATGCAAAGAAGTATCCTACACATGGACTTAGACACTTTTTTCGTGTCTGTAGAACGACTCCTAAACCGAGAGCTCATAGGGAAACCTGTGCTCGTAGGAGGAGTAACAGACCGCGGAGTGGTTGCTGCATGTAGCTATGAAGCCAGAAAGTACGGAGTGCATTCTGCCATGCCTATGAAACTCGCCAAACAACTCTGTCCAGAGGCCATCCAAGTGAAAGGAAATTCTGCTAATTATATGCAGTTTTCAGACATAGTTACAGACATTATTAAAGAAGATGTCCCGCTCTATGAGAAAGCATCTGTAGATGAATTCTACATAGACCTTACCGGAATGGACCAGTTTCATGGTTGTGTTAAATTCGCCTCCGAACTGAGGCAGCGTATCATTCAAGAAACGCACCTTCCGATCTCCTTCGGATTGTCTATGAACAAGACCGTTTCTAAAGTAGCCACAGGAGAAGCCAAGCCTAATAACGAACTTAAAATTATGAAAGGAGAAGAGAAACCCTTTCTAGCTCCTCTGTCTGTAAAAAAAATTCCCATGGTGGGAGACAAAACCTACCAAACACTAAGACATCTGGGCATTAGATACATCCACACACTGCAAGAAATGCCTATGCAGATGCTTACGGATGTGCTAGGCAAAAACGGAGAAGAAATTTGGAAAAAAGCCAATGGTATAGATAACTCGCCAGTGAAGCAGCACTCGGAGCGCAAGTCTATTTCTACAGAACGCACCTTCGATAAAGACACAATAGATGTAGAACGACTAAAAGGAATCATGCTAGCTATAGCTGAAAATCTAGCTTTCCAGCTGCGCAGAGGAGAAAAGCTCACCTCGTGTGTGGCTGTAAAAATCCGTTACTCAGATTTCAGTACTTACACCAAGCAGGTAAGAATTCCATATACCTCTGCAGACCACCTCATCATTCCTAGAGTAATGGAACTGTTTAAAGAAATTTATAACCGAAGACTATTAGTCAGACTCATAGGAGTTCGGTTCAGTCATCTCGTAGGAGGGGCATACCAAATCAACCTCTTCGAAGACACTAAAAAACAAATGAATCTCTACCAAGCCATGGATAAAATGAGAGAGCGCTACGGAGACCGAAGCATTATCAGAGCAGCAGGAATAGGCGCTAGAACTATAGGAGGAACGAATCCATTTAACGGTGGACCACCAGCATTGTTGGCGAACCGGAGAAGCTAGTGTCCTGAGGTAAGGATCAATAAATCCTAAGTCTAACATTTATTTAAACACCCACACATATTACTCCCTTCGCTACGGAACTATTGAACCGAAAGCACTTCTCCAAAACCTCACTGAGGCTGGAGCCACAAAATTTGTGCTTTCTGACATCAACAATACCTCCGCATGTTTGGATACCGTACGCATGACTCAGGATATGGAAATAGAACCTATACTGGGCATAGATTTCAGAAATTCTGCGTGGCAATGCTATATAGGAATAGCCAAAAACAATACTGGTTTCCATCAACTAAATACTCATCTTTCAGAACACCTTCACGCTAAGAAACACTTCGAAGAACGTGCCCCTGAGTTGGAAGACACTCTCATTATTTATCCGTTTTCTGCGGTTAAAAACTGCAGTTGGATTACCGAACTGGGTTGCAATGAATTCATAGGAGTTACCCCTAGAGATTTGAATGTAGTAAGATTTTCAAAAATTGCAACGCTACTAAAAGAGAAACTGGTCATACTCCAAACCATCACTTTTAGAGGGAAAAGAGATTTTAACGGGCACCGCCTGCTGCGGGCTATAGCTAATAACTGTTTGCTGAGTAAACTCCCCGTTTCTGAGCAGGGAAATCCTGAAGACAAGGTTCTCTCTGTGGAAAAACTCAAAGAAATCTATGCTGATTTTCCGCACATCATAAAGCAATCTGAAGAACTACTGAAACAGTGTTCTATTCACTATGATTTCGGTACTGAGCATCCGCATAAGAACCTAAAAGTGTACTCGAATTCTGAGGAAGATGACTACGAGCTAATACGGAAGTTAGCCATGGATGGGCTGGCTTACCGCTACCCCGAACCTACGCAGGAAGTACTGGATAGAATAGAAAAGGAGCTACACATCATCAAGGAGAAAAATTTTATTTCTTACTTCCTTATCAACTGGGATATTACCAGCTACGCTCGTTCTAAAGGTTACTTTTATGTAGGAAGAGGTAGTGGAGCCAATAGCGTAATAGCTTATCTGCTAAAAATCACAAACGTGGATCCTATAGATTTAGACCTGTACTTTGAGCGGTTCATTAACTTGTACAGACAGAATCCTCCAGATTTTGATATTGACTTTTCATGGACAGACCGTGATGATGTTACCCGCTATATTTTTGAGCGGTTTGACCATGTAACGCTGCTGGCAGTTTACAATACCTTTCAGTACAGAGCGGTGGTGAGAGAGTTGGGGAAAGTTTTTGGGTTACCAAAGCATGAAATAGATCTACTGAGTTCTGGTAAGTTTACTGTCAGTGCGCTGGATCATCTCTCGCAATTGGTACTTCGCTACAGTACGCTCATCCAAGGATTTCCTAATCACCTCAGTGTACATGCCTGTGGCATCTTAATCACTCAAAACCCTATTCACACGTATTGTGGCACATTCCTCCCGCCTAAAGGATACCCTACCACACAGATAGACATGGTAATAGCCGAAGATGTGGGGATTCATAAATTCGATATTTTAAGTCAGCGTGGCCTGGGAAAAATAAAAGATACGCTCGATATAGTACGGTACAATCGTCCGATGGAAGCACACATAGACATACATGATATACAACGATTTAAAGAAGATGAAGGCATAAAACACATGCTTAAAAATGCCGAGGCTATAGGTTGTTTTTATGTAGAATCTCCCGCCATGCGTATGCTTCTGCGTAAGCTTCAGGTAGATGATTATTTGGGCTTGGTAGCTGCCAGTTCCGTTATTCGGCCTGGAGTGGCTAAAAGTGGGATGATGAAAGAGTACATTCAGCGGTTTCGCTTTCCTGAGAAACGAAAAGATGCCCATCCCGCCATGCTAGAAATCATGCCAGACACATTTGGCGTAATGGTGTATCAGGAAGATGTGATTAAAGTAGCGCACTACTTTGCGGGATTGGACCTGGGAGAGGCTGATATTTTGAGAAGAGGAATGAGCGGTAAATTTCGTTCTAGAGATGAATTCAATAAAGCCAAAGATGCCTTTTTCACTAAGGCACAAGCCAAAGGGCATACCGCAGAAATGGTGGCCGAAGTATGGCGGCAGGTAGAGAGTTTTGCAGGTTATGCATTTGCCAAAGGCCATTCGGCTTCTTATGCTGTGGAAAGCTACCAGAGCCTGTTTCTCAAAACCTACTATCCGCTAGAATACATGGTGGCTACCATCAATAATTCTGGAGGCTTTTACCCTCCAGAATTTTATGTGCATGAAGCCAGAATGCACGGAGCAGATATTCAGCCGCCCTGCATTAATCGCTCTGGTGCGGAGACTATTATTTATGATAAAGCCGTGGTACTGGGGTTTGGGATGATTCGTGCGCTGAACCATGAGACCATTAAAAACATACTAAAATGCAAAATGGAAGGAGATGAATTTCTCTCTTTTAATGATTTTATAGAGCGCACTAATCTAGGTCTGGAACAAGTAAGTCTGCTGATTAGAGTGGGCGCATTCCGCTTTACTTGCGAGGGAAAAAAAGAGCTTTTATGGAAGGCGCATCTAAGTATTCATAAAAACCCTAGGACTAAGAATCCGCTAAAACTAGCACTGGAATCAGCTCCTAAAGAGTATAAAATTCCTCCGCTTTACACCGCTCATTTAGAAGATGCTTTTGACCATTTAGAGCTTCTTGGTTTTCCGTTATGCCATCCTTTTGAGTTGTTAAAAACAGGCGTAGAAGGCCATGTACTGAGTGAGGATCTTCCGCGCTGCAATGGTAAAAAAGTAACCACTTTAGGCTACCTAGTAACTGTAAAAACTACCAAAACGGCTAACGGAAGAGCTATGTCTTTCGGGACGTTTGTAGACCAAAAAGGAGACTGGCTAGATTCTGTTCACTTTCCTCCTATAGCTGAGAAATATCCGTTTAGAGGGAAAGGTATTTACCTTATTTATGGAAAGGTAACCGAAGAGTTTGGTTGTTATCAAATAGAAGCTGAGTTTTTAGACAAGCTCTCCATAGTGCCTGACCCACGCTATGATGATACCAGAACCACTACTCAAATGCAGATATTTGGATAATAATTAATACATATCACTCAAAAGGATCCGAAAAGTCTTCATTAAGAAGAAACTCCTCATCGTTTAATGTATTTAAGAATGCGGTGAGAGCTAGCTTATCTATATCTGTTAGCTGAAGCCCTCCTGTGGTGTACTTCATAAAAGGATCTATAGTAGTAGAAGCCACTCCTCCTGAGTCATAATGATCTAATACTTCCTCTAAAGTCTGAAAACGTCCATCATGCATGTAAGGTGCGGTGAAGGATATGTTTCTTAAGCTCGGTGTTTTAAATAACCCCATTTCCAATGGGTTTCCAGAAACCCCTCCATAACCGAGGTCTTCAAACTCAGCGTCCAGCCCATTATTATGGGGGAGATAATCTGTAAACTGCATGTTCCCAAATCCGTGGCAGTGAAAACAATCTGCTCCGAACTGACCCCCATTACCGTCTTCAGGGTTTCCTCCTTCTCTTATAAAAAGATCTAATCCCATTTCTTCCAACGGAGTTAGTTCTGCTAGACCTAGTCTAAATTCATCGTATTTCGTATTGGCTGAGACCATAGTTCTTAGAAACTGAGCTATGGCTTTAGCAGCTTTTTCTTTGGTGATTGCTCCTAAGCCAAAAGCTTTATCAAACTTTGAAGGATAAAGCGCATCATCCTCTAGTTTTAAAATGGCATCTTCCCAAGGGATATTCATTTCTATAGGATTAGGCACTGGCTCTAATATCTGCTCTTCTAAAGTTAATGCTCTTCCATCCCAAAAATAATCTTGGGCCCATCCTAAATTAAATAAGGGCATAGCTTGTCGGGTTCCTGCTATTCCTTGAGTTCCCAATGAAAATTGATTGGGGTCTGAGAATGCATGCTCAGGAAAATGGCAGTTCCCACATGAAAGTGTATTGTCTTCACTTAATTTCACCTCCCAGAATAAATGTCTTCCTAAATCTATTCCTTCCAATGTCATAGGGTTATCTGCAGGGATATCCATGGGGGGGAAAAATGGGGGGATCACTATTTCGTATGGTGTAGCGCTGAGAGAAACAGTTGTGCAATCGTTTTGATCATCGAGCCCATCTCGGCATTGCCAAGCGAAAAGTGCGATCCCTATCAATACTATTATTAGCTTGGTTGTCTTCAATTTAATAGGCTTAATTCTGAGTTCATTAAAAACTCCAAATCTGTAAGTGACGTTAAAAATGCCAACAATTGACTCTTTTCTAACGCTGTTAACTCCAAAGGTACGACTAATTCTGACTGATTTATGTGCCCTAAACCTCCCGAACTAAAGTGGTCTATGACCTCCTCTAATGTTTGCAAAGAACCATTATGCATGTATGGATATGTCTTTTCTATATTTCTTAATGACGGTGTTTTAAACTTTCCTTCATCCTCACCATCGTTCGTGATTCTAAACCTTCCCGCATCTTCATAAATTTCATACAAGCCTATGTTATGGAAACCGCCGTCTGTAAAATTATGGCCGGAATGACAGGTTCCACAAGCTAACTCTTCACTAAAAAACAATTCCATTCCTGCCAGCGCATCTTTGGATAATGATTCTTCTCCCAACACATGTTTATCATAAGGACTTCCACCCGTAATCATCGTTCTCTCAAAACAAGATATAGCTCTAGTTATAGCATATATATCTATATCTCTATCGTAGGCTATCCGACTTAAATTATTTAGAATGGGATCTGCTTGAAGTTCTGCCTCTATAATTACCACATCATGATCGAATTCATTTTCATCTCCTATAGGCGCTAGTATTTGTACCTCTAAGTTCGGTACCCCGCCCTCGGCAAATAATCTCTCTTGGTAAGCCACATTTCCTAGTGTGGGCGAGTTTCTAAATCCTACCCTTCCTTCTATCCCCTGGGAAATGGATAGGTTATCTGTAAAAGCCGAGGCTTGGTGGTGGCATGATCCACATGAAATCGAATTGTCTGCGCTTAATCTAGTGTCGTAAAACAACCTTCTTCCGAGCTCTACCCTTTTCTCCGTTAGTTCATTATCTTCAGGAAATTCTATAGGCGGAAAATGGGATGGAAGAACCAAATTAAATGGAGCATCCACAGCTGGCTCACACTTTACCTCATTCTGCTTTTTACAACTGGATAATGCTACTACACAAATCACTATAACCAGCCATTTTCTCATTCTAATTCTAAGCTCGAATTAAAATTATCTATAAACTGCTGGGCTAGTTCAAAATCACCTCCTGTATGAGTTTCGCCATCTTCTCTTATGTCTATAGAGTGTATTCCATGCAAGAATTTTTCCATATGGATAATTACATTAATCTCAGCTTCACTTTCTGTCTGCGTAGCAATATCTAAATCGAACACATGCTCAATGTAAAACGCATCATCTCCTGTGTGAAACGCAAATGGATATAGATAAGTAGGTTCCGCCATCTCTGTAGTATCTGCTTTCCCATCAAACTTGGTGAAGATATACCCAGTATTCCATCCCCAATGCATCCCTGCCGCGCCTTGAACGCTTAGTGGATGACTATTAGGCCATGTGCTAGGGTCATAGTCCACATTATATTCTGGAGGAACACCTGTGTGAAATTTGAGCTCATCAAATGACATGTCATTTGCAACGCTATAGCTTAACTCTATAGCCCCGTCTCCTACTTCCAAAATTTCTATTTCACTTAATTCTGTTTCACTTCCTTCTGAAGAAATAATAATATTAGAAACGAAGGTTTTAAAATTGAACTGCAGCAGCCTGTTTCCGAATTGGTCTTCGTACTCATCTCCGTTGGTTACTGGCACGTTATTCCAAGTAGGGATGAAGGTGATCTTTAGAGAAGATACAGATGGGACCGGACAGGAAGAGCAAACTATTACTTCGTCATCCTCATCACATGAGGGTATGAAAATGAGGGCAATAAAGCATATTAAGGCAAAACTATTTCTTACTATATTTTTCATTTTCTCTTATTTTATTGAATTAAAGACTTGATTCAAATTAAAACGCTATACCTCTATTATCTCTTTTAAGTTTTAAACGTGACACGACAAAGCAAGAAAAGAATGCACAATAATTATAGTATGTATTAATTCGTCATACTAAAATTACGATAAAAGTGTAATTATTCTATCTCGACAACTCCTACGTTATGAGTAACTAGAGACGGACAGAACCTAATTTCGGTTTTATAGTGGTAAATGTAAAGTAAAATCGAGGTACAGAATGGGATGCGTGTTACAATTAACCCTAGTTCCACCATATGAAAAATCAAGCCCTCTGGTTCACTGAAAAAATGCTAATAAAAAAACAGCCCTCTCTAAAAGACTGCTTTTCATTTACATCAATTGTATTTTAAGCTCTAATTCTTTACTAGTTTGACAAATTCAGTTCCAGAGGGAGTGATAAGTCGTGAGACGTAGACTCCTTCTTTTAAGTTTAATGCATTGATGTTAATAATCGTAGAATTTGGCCTTTCGATATAGACTAATTTTCCATTTAGATCATAAACTTCTACTCTAGAAATCTCTAAGTTTTCGTTAGAGATTGACCATATATCAGAAGTAGGATTTGGGGAAACATTAAATGTAATTTCTTTTGCTTCCTCAATTAAAGCTACAGGTACACCGAAGTGTACATCATCGAAATAATAACTAATTTCTTCTCCAACGGTAGCTCCATCTGTACCATAATTAAAGAATATCGAAGCCTTATTGTAAATCCAACCATTGTCTAAACCAACACTAAGAAGTGCCGTTCCTGGCCCTTCGTTAGTAAAGTCAAATACAATTGTTTCCCACTCTCCGGCCAAAGTAGTGTTGGTTTCTGTTTCACACGTATGCGTTACATCATTGGCATCTTCTACTTTTAATCGAATTGGAGTTCCTGCCGTCGGTGACCATACTCTAGCTGACATTTGAGAATCAGTCAGTGTAAGAGGAATATCTGTAATAAATCCAGCATTGGTTCCTATTGTAGTTCCTGCCCAAGGAGCAGCAGTAATGGTTTTAGTAGACATTACTACAGTATTACTAGGGTCTGTAGGGTCTACTATAACCATAGAAGCATTTCCTTCGAAATCTATCACAGAATATTCTACATCAGGATCTTCGAAAGTAACAGGAAGGTCTAACTGATCTCCTGGCTCTTCTTGCACTTCACCAGGTCCCTGAACTACATCATCAAATAAGAACGTAGAAGTTTCTGAACCGTTTCCCACATTACCAAAGTCAAACATGAAAACCACGTAATTATTAGTAGCAGTAATGCCTGCGAATTCCCATGTCAGCGTTTCCCATTCACCTGTCACGGTAGTAGGAACATCTCTTTCAGCGATTTCACCGCCTTCAAGCTTGAATTTAACTATAGTTCCAACAGGCGCAGTGGTAAATACTTTCATGCTTAGTGCAGTGTTAGTCGAAAAATCTAAATTAGCATCTAACAGAATTTTACTGCCAGCATAGATAGCTCCCCCGTCTCTAACTATTTGAGCTACAGTAGAGCTGGTGTTGATGCCATTAGACTGTGGATTGGTGATTACAGTGGCTACACCACCATCAAAATTTTCGAAATCGCCAGTTTCCACAACTGACTCGAAATCAATTGGCAATGATTGAGAATTTCCTAAAAAAGCGACTAGCAAAAGGGTGAATAATGTACTAATTTTCATTTTATATCTTGATTTTTTATTTTAAACGCCATATTCTAGCATAAATATAAATCATTGTACATTAGTAAATACAGGCTTAGTGTCTAAAGTACTCGAAGTGAATACTTCTAATTAAGAGAATTACTTTTTCCCCTTCGCGGTAGCCGAAAGGAACTCTCTGTTCATACGAGCTATATTGTCTAAAGAAATTCCTTTTGGGCATTCTACTTCACATGCTCCGGTGTTGGTGCAGTTTCCGAATCCCTCCAGGTCCATTTGGTTTACCATGTTAATTACTCTCTCTTTTCCTTCTACTTGTCCCTGAGGAAGTAGTGAAAGCTGAGCAACTTTAGCTGATGTAAATAGCATAGCAGATGCGTTTTTACACGTGGCCACACATGCTCCACAACCGATACATGTAGCTGCATCAAATGCTAAATCCGCATCTTCTTTAGGAATAGGAATAGAATTAGCATCCTGAGTATTTCCTGACGTGTTTACAGATACATAACCTCCCGCTTGTATAATTCTGTCAAATGCTGAACGGTCTACCATTAAATCCTTAATCACCGGGAATGCCTTAGCTCTCCATGGCTCTATAAAAATAGTTTCACCGTCTTTAAACGACCGCATGTGAAGCTGACAGGTTGTAACGTTTCTTCCTGGTCCGTGCGCTTCTCCATTAATGAACATGCTGCATGACCCACAGATTCCCTCTCTACAATCATGATCGAAATTAATTGGCTCCTCTCCTTTTTCTATCAACTGAGAGTTTAGGATATCCATCATCTCCAAGAAAGACATATCTCCTTCTATTCCGTCTACATTATAATCGACCATCTGCCCTTTTTCCTTTGGTCCGTCTTGTCTCCAAATCTTAAGTAGTAACTTCATTTTACTTGATTTAATTCCTTCTATATATCAATTATTTGTAGCTTCTTTGTTTCACTGCTATATCCTTAAACTCTAAAGGCTCCTTTACTAATTCTTGGTTTCCTGACTCTCCTTTCCATTGCCATGCAGAAACGAATGTGAAGTTTTCATCATCCCTCTTCGCCTCTCCTTTCTGTTCTCCGTCTATTTCTACCGACTCCTCTCTAAAGTGTCCTCCACAGCTCTCGGTGCGTTGCAATGCATCTTTACACATCAACTCTCCCAACTCCATAAGGTCGGCCACTCTTCCTGCTTTCTCTAGCTCCTGGTTTACCCCATTTACTAATCCAGGGACTCTTACGTTAGCGTAGAATTCTATCCTTAGGGCTTTAATTTCGTCAATTGCCTTTTGAAGGTCTTCAGCATTTCTAGCCATTCCACATTTTTCCCACATAATTTTACCTAAGCGCATATGGAAATGGTCTACAGGCTTTTCCCCCTTGGCATTTATGAAGCCATCTATTTTATCCTTCACTTCTTTTTCGGCTTGCATAAACTCTGGTGAGTCATTAGCTATTTCTCCTGTCCTAATCTCGTGAGAAAGGTAATCTCCTATAGTGTAAGGAAGAACGAAATAGCCATCTGCTAATCCCTGCATAAGTGCCGAAGCCCCTAAACGGTTAGCTCCATGATCAGAGAAATTAGCTTCTCCTGCTGCATAGCATCCAGGGATATCTGTCATCAAATTATAATCTACCCATAGACCTCCCATCGTATAATGTACCGCTGGATAAATCTTCATAGGCATCTCATACGGATTCTCATCTGTAATCTTTTCATACATCTGGAAGAGGTTTCCATACTTAGAGGCCACCACCGCTTTTCCTAATGTCTGGATTTCTTCTGCTGAAGGGGTTTTATTCCCATGCACAAAAGCATCTTCTTTTCCATATCGAGCTATAGCCGATTTGAAATCTAAATAAACGGCTTCTCCTGTTTTATTTACTCCAAAACCTTCATCACATCTTTCTTTAGCTGCTCTAGACGCTACATCTCTAGGTACTAAGTTTCCGAATGCCGGGTATCTTCTTTCTAGGTAATAATCTCTGTCTTCTTCAGGAATGTCTCTTCCCTGAAGTGTCCCTGCCTGAATAGCCTTTGCGTCTGCTAGCTTAGCCGGAACCCAAATTCTGCCATCGTTCCTTAACGACTCACTCATAAGCGTAAGCTTAGACTGGAATCCTCCTGAAACTGGAATACATGTGGGGTGAATCTGCGTAAAACACGGATTAGCCATGTGTGCCCCTTTCTTATGGGCTTTCCATGCCGCGGTTACGTTAGAACCCATAGCATTGGTAGAAAGAAAGAATACGTTTCCATACCCTCCTGAAGCTATTACAACTGCATGAGCAGAGTGTCTTTGGATTTCTCCAGTAACCAAGTTTCTAGCAATAATTCCTCTGGCTTTTCCGTCAACCTTTACAAGGTCTAGCATCTCATGACGGTTATGCATCTCTACTTTCCCTTTGGCTATCTGGCGAGAAAGTGCTGAATATGCTCCTAAGAGTAACTGCTGGCCTGTCTGCCCTTTGGCATAGAATGTTCTACTTACTAGAACTCCACCAAAAGAACGGTTGTCTAACAATCCGCCATAATCCCTAGCGAAAGGAACTCCCTGTGCTACACACTGGTCAATAATATTAGCTGAGACCTCAGCTAATCTGTATACGTTAGATTCTCTAGATCGGTAATCTCCTCCTTTTACAGTATCATAAAATAATCTGTAAGTAGAATCACCATCTCCCTGGTAATTTTTAGCTGCGTTAATCCCCCCTTGAGCTGCTATACTGTGCGCTCTTCTTGGAGAATCTTGGAAACAGAATGTTTTCACATTATACCCGAGCTCTGCTAAAGATGCTGAAGCAGATGCTCCCGCTAAACCTGTTCCTACTACTATAACATCTATGTTACGTTTGTTGGCTGGGTTAACTAAGTCAATTTCGTTTTTATGCCTAGTCCACTTGTCTTTTAAAGGACCTTCTGGAGTTTTAGAGTCTAGTACCATCTAATTTGTCTTTTATAAGTGGTTATTAAAGTTGTGTTACGTAATGGTAAGCTGCTATGAAAATGAATCCAAGAGGAACCAATACAGAATAAGCTACTCCGATTTTCTTGATTATTGGAGTGTATTTTTTGCTGCGTGCTCCCATAGACTGCCAAGCAGATTCAAACCCATGGTTTAAATGCAGCGCTAGGAAGATAAATGAAACTATATAAAGAATCATTCTAGGGAAGTCTCCAGCGAATTTATGTCTCAGTTCTTCGTAAAATCTAAACCCTGATTCAGATTCTCCATTTACGATGAAGCTGTCTTTTCCTTCAATAAATTTGTGAGTGATCTCATGTATCCAGAAATCATAAAAGTGAAGCCCTAAGAATAAAAGGATCACAACTCCTGAGATAATCATGTTCCGACTCATCCATGAGGCATTTGCGCTTCCTTTGTACTTTGCATACTTCACCTCTCTAGAAGTCCAGTTTTTATACTCTAGTATGAAACCCACTATAAAATGAAAACACACACCAAAAATTAACACAGGCTGCAAGACGAACTGCACCAATGGATTGGTCCCCATAAAGTCAGAAACTTCATTAAACACATCGGGGCTGAGCACGGATAACATATTGATAGACATATGCTGTAACAGAAATACAATAAGGAATAATGCCGAAAGAGCCATAGCGAACTTTCTAGCGATTGATGAACTCAACAGACCTTTACTAGCCATTAAACAGTGCTTTTTTGGTTTACCTGCAAATGTAAAGTCCAAACGATTGCGGACAAAGGATTTCTACTATTTAGAATCGATATGTTATAAATATATCTTGATTTTGTGATTTCTATATTTATGGGATCTACACCTTTTCTGAGAGCTCTGTTAACCCCTCATGAAAGACCAATACTTTTAATAGTACAAAATAAATTCAAGCGATTATTTTATTTTCACAGCACCTTTCAATCTATTCATAATCCACTAATGAAAAACATAAACTGAGTAAAAGAATGCCGCCAAGTCACAGAATATAATGAGATTTACCAACTCCTGCCAGCACTCTAGCATTAGCCTAATGAACTATTAAAGATTCCTCATACTCTTTTACCTTCATTTCATCTAAGACTTCTTGGAAAAAAGCGTTAACCAACATAAGCTTGGCATTTTCTCTAGCAATTCCTCGGGCCATGAGATAAAACAATGCTATATCGTCAAACTGACCTGTAGTGGACCCGTGTGAACACTTCACGTCATCTGCATAAATCTCTAACTCCGGCTTAGAATTCATAGTCCCGTTCTCGGTCATTACTATGTTAGAATTCTGCTGAAATGCATTGGTCAACTGAGCATCTGGTCTAACGAATACTTTCCCGTTAAATACTCCTGTAGACGCATCGTAAATCACTCCTTTGTATAGTTCATTAGACTCACAATGAGCTACTTTATGGTCCACAGTAGTCGTATTATCTACATGCTCTTTACCTGTAGGCTGGTAAATTCCGTTTAGGTTACACTCTCCGTTTTTACCGTTTAAGTCAGACCAACTATCGTTTCTAGTCCAAGTTCCGTTTTTGGTAACTACGTTAGAAGTATACGTGGAATCTACTTCCTGCTGAGAAAACTCATGTGTCATCATGTAGCCCTTCTCTCCTAGAGCTTGCCATTTAGAAATTGTCAATTTGGCATTGGCCTGGACATCAGATTCATTCACATGACTTACCCATTTCTTGGCACTGTCTGCAGAAACAAATGATTCCATTACATGCAGAAAACTGCTCTGTTCGGCTACTAACCTTACTCTTGTCTGAGCGGAAGTCAACTCCCCTGAATTCACGAATATGATGTGCACTGGCTTGACTATTATTTGATTCTTGGCGGCACTGATTTTCAAGCTTATTGGATTAAGAGCATAGTTTAAAGCCGTGAAGATATTTTTGCGTATCAAGGCTCCCTCTTGATCATGCTCCGACTCTATAGTCAAACCCTCTGGGAGTTCTTCTGAAAGGTAAGCCACTTGACCGTTTACTAAGTATATAGAAACTGCGTCGAGCTCTGGAAAAGGATTGTAGCTGTCTAAGTTATCTAATACGCCTGCACCCATCTGCCAGGCTTCTTTAGAAATGGCATTCACACGTGTGTATTTCCATTTCTCAGCTCTTCTTGTAGGAAAGTCTAATCCTTCAGTAACCGAAAGTAAGTCTGGGGCACCGAAGTTAGCTTCTAGTGCTTGTAAGAATTTTTCTTTCTTCTCGACCAATATTGCTACGCTCATCTTAAACTGTTTCTTCTATTAACCAATCGTATCCTTTTTCTTCCAACTCTAGCGCTAATTCCTTAGGACCAGTCTTGATGATTTTACCATTGTACAGCACATGTACAAAATCAGGAACAATGTAATCTAAAAGTCTCTGGTAATGAGTAATAACAAGGAAAGCTCTTTCTGTACTCCTCATAGAATTTACTCCGTGAGAAACTACTTTTAATGCATCTATATCCAAACCTGAGTCTGTTTCATCTAGAATGGCAAATTTCGGGTCAAGCATAGCCATCTGAAAAATCTCATTTCGCTTCTTTTCTCCTCCTGAGAAACCTTCATTTACCGAACGATTTTTTAATTTTCCTGCTAATTCCACTAATTCTGATTTCTCTTGAACCAAGGCCAAAAAATCTTTTGCCTTTATAGGCTCTAATCCTTGATGAGCTCTTTTCTCATTCAGCGCAGCTTTCAGAAAATTGATATTACTTACTCCTGGAATTTCTACCGGATACTGAAAAGCTAAAAACATTCCTTCCTTAGCTCTCTCATCGACATCCAAATCGAGTAAATCTGCTCCATCGAAATCTACAGTGCCTTCTGTCACTTCATACGCCTCGTTCCCCGCCAATACAGACGCTAGAGTACTTTTTCCACTTCCATTAGGCCCCATTATAGCGTGAACCTCTCCAGCTTTCACTTCTAGATTTAAGCCTTTTAAGATTTTATTTCCTTCTACTTCTGCGTGTAAATTCTTTATTGAAATCATATTTGTTTCCTTTGTATTCTAGACCCACTACTCTCTGATTAACGCTCAAGAGCCGGATATTTCTATTATTTTTCTGTTTTTCCACACTTCTATTCAAAGAGAATAGCTGGCTGGTAAGTCTGTATGTTGTTAACTCTAATCTAATAATAATGAACGGTAGGGGTTAAGAGCCCGGACATCTATCCTACCGAGCCTTCAAGCGAAATAGCCAAAAGCTTCTGAGCTTCTACCGCGAACTCCATTGGAAGCTTATTAAGTACGTCTTTAGCGTAGCCATTTACTATCATGCTAATAGCCTTTTCTTCGTTCAATCCTCTCTGCTTGCAATAGAACAATTGCTCTTCTCCTATTTTAGAAGTCGTTGCCTCGTGCTCTACCTTAGCAGTGTGATTCTTTACCTCTATATATGGAAACGTATGTGCTCCTGAAGTATCTGTCATTAACAGAGAGTCACACTGACTAAAGTTTCTGGCATTATCTGCAGACTTATTTATCTGTACCAATCCTCTATAAGAATTTTGACTTTTACCAGCTGAGATTCCTTTGGAGATGATGGTACTTTTGGTGTTTTTCCCGATGTGAATCATCTTAGTTCCAGTATCTGCTTGCTGGTAATTATTAGTTACAGCTACAGAATAAAACTCACCTACACTGTTATCTCCTTTCAGAATGCAACTTGGGTATTTCCATGTTACAGCAGAGCCAGTTTCTACTTGAGTCCAAGAGATTTTTGCGTTCTTCTGGCAGATCCCTCTTTTAGTTACAAAATTGAAAATCCCACCTTTTCCAGTGGCATCTCCCGGATACCAGTTCTGAACTGTAGAATATTTTATCTCAGCATCGTCTAATGCTACTAGCTCCACAACCGCTGCATGAAGTTGATTTTCATCTCTTTGTGGGGCGGTACAACCTTCTAAGTAACTCACGTGGCTGCCCTCATCCGCTATTAGTAATGTTCTTTCGAACTGTCCTGTTCCTGCTTCGTTAATTCTGAAATATGTAGAAAGCTCCATCGGACATTTTACTCCTTTTGGAATGTAGCAGAATGAACCATCTGTAAACACAGCGGAATTAAGCGCTGCATAAAAATTATCTTTTTTTGTAACTACAGAACCTATATACTTCTTTACTAACTCAGGGTGCTCCTTAACAGCCTCTGAAATAGACATAAATATGATTCCTAACTCTCCTAACTTTTCCTTAAAAGAAGTGGCAACACTGACAGAATCCATCACGAAATCTACGGCTACTCCTTGCAGTCTTTTCTGCTCTTCAGTAGAGATGCCAAGCTTATCCATGGTTTTTCTCAATTCAGGGTCTACATCATCTAGTGAATCCAATAAAACTTTCTGCTTTGGTGCAGAATAGTAAGAAATTGATTGAAAATCTGGTTTGGCATAATTTACGTGAGCCCACTCTGGCTCTGTCATTTTTTTCCATGCTTTAAAAGCATCTAATCTCCAGTCTAACAACCACTTTGGCTCATCTTTCTTTGTAGAAATCAAACGAATAACGTCTTCATTTAATCCGTTAGGTATCTTATCAGACTCTATATCTGTAACAAAACCAAACTCATATTCCTTCTTGGTTACTTCCTCTAATAATTCATCTCCTTCGTAAGCCATGTCCGTCTAATTTTAAAGGGAGAAACTCTCTCCACATCCACAAGTTCTATTCGCATTAGGGTTGTGAAACACAAATCCTTTTCCGTTAAGTCCACCAGAGTAATCTAACTCAGTGCCCACTAGATAGAGGAAGCTCTTTTTATCAACTACCACCTTCACGCCATTATCTTCAAAAGACTGGTCTCCATCTTTCATCACATTATCAAACGTAAGTTGATACATTAACCCTGAACAGCCTCCGCCATCGACACCTACTCTAATGAAAGCTTCTTTGAGCCCTTCTTCAGCCATCAATCTTATGGCTTGTATGCGTGCTGAATCTTTAACTTTTATCATTTTTACTGTGCTTTTTACGCGTTGTAAAGATAAATATTTTATTTAGAATACTTCTAAATAGTAATTGAAAAATACCCTGTTTATGGTATTGTTTTTTGTTTCTGTGATATAATTAAAAATGAATTTTAAAAGTTAAGGTTAAGAATCAAGGCCGACCCATATTAAAGATGCAGCCCGAGCCGAGGGGTTAATATTAAACGCATTGGCGCACCTGTTAGAAAAAATAAAGTAAAACTACTCGAAGTTTGAGTGAAAATCGTCATTTTTGGAAGCCTTGAGCTCTCTCTTTTTGATATATAAATCTGGTGCCGGTTCTGGAAAGACCTACACACTAACTCGCGAGTTTCTAAAACTGGCGTTGCAATACGATTCTCCGCGGGCCTACAAACAAATTTTAGCGGTTACTTTCACAAAGAAAGCAGCTAATGAAATGAAGAATAGGATTCTGGCGTGGCTGCTTGAATTTGCTAATGAAGCCGATATCTCTTCTAACCAGAAAGCCAAAGAAATTCTAGAAACTATGGACTGTTCTGCTGAAATATTACAACACAGAGCAGCCTTAATGCACGAACACATACTTCACCATTATTCAGACTTCTCAGTTCAAACAATAGATAGCTTCGTACATAGAATTATAAAGTCCTTCTCCAGAGACCTTAGGCTTTCTATAGATTTCGAAGTAGAAATGGACGTAGAAAAAGTGGTGGCCGAAGTGGTGGCCGGTCAACTCCGAAATATGGGAGAAGACCAAGAACTTTCTGATACGCTGCAAAATTTCTTAGAGTTCCAACTAGAAGAGGAAAAATCTACTGGACTGAAAACGGAGTTAGTTGACTTTTTTAGAAGTAATTCTGATGAAAAAACCAACGAGAGTTTAGAAAAACTGTCTGCCAAGTCTTTTGACGATTTCAAGAAAGTGAGAAAAGAAATATCTGCTCTGGCTAAGAAATTAAGAACAGAGATAAAAGACAAACAATCTGCCTTACAATTTTCTGCTGCGCGTGTAATCGATGATGTCACCAGTAACCTCAAAAACTGGATTCTAAACTCCAGTTTAGACAAATTCGTTAACTATGGAAAAACACCGCTCACCTGCATAGAAAAGGATAATATATTCACTGGGAAAAAACTAGAAAGCAGTGCGGAACATCAAACTGTAAACACACTAATTTTAACGGAACTTGATGGACTAATACCACTTTTGGATAACTATTTGGTGGTTTCTAAACTGGTGAAGAATTGCTATCTGTTAGCGCTTATTCAGGACTACAAACAACGGTTTGAACTTTATAAAGAGAAGAATAACACCGTCCTCATCTCTGATTTTACAGCCATCATTCAATCTGTGGTAAAAGACAACCCTGCTCCATTTATTTATGAACGCCTAGGAGAACGGTATCGTTATTATTTGATAGATGAGTTTCAGGATACTTCGCTTACGCAATGGCAAAATTTCCTTCCATTAATCACTCACACGCTGGCTAAAGGAAATATGGCTATGATAGTCGGAGACAGCAAACAGGCTATTTATAGGTGGAGAAATGGAGATTTTAAGCTGTTCGCAGAGCTTCCAAAAATGCATTATGAACCAGATGATTATATAACCAAAGAGGCCGAAGCACAATTGAGCTTAGCTTCGTGCACTGAACCGTTAAACATCAACTATAGGTCTTCAGCAGAAGTGGTGAAATTCAATAACCAGTTCTTTACAGGTTTTGAAACTGCGCTTTCAAAAACCGGAAAAGCCATGTATGCCGGAGTAAGTCAAACGCCAGACATCAATAAAGAAGATGGCCACGTAGAGTTTCAATTGTTTGGCGCTAGAAAAGAAGATAACGAGCTCTTCTTAGACCGAATTTTAGAGATTATAAAAGACGCGGAGCAGCGGAACTTTGATCTGGGAGATATAGCCATTCTGGCCAGAAAGAATAAAAAACTAGCAGAAATAGCGTCATTTCTGAGTCACTCAGGAGTGAAAACCAGCTCACAAGAGGGGCTTCTACTTAAGCATAACTTAAAGGTAAGACTGGTAATGGGTTTGCTTCAAGCGGTGGCTTATCCCTCGGATGACTCTAACAATACGCAGCTATTCACCTTGCTGGAAACTTGGAATGAAAAAGAGGCCGACCTCCTCCTCCATTCCTCAGATTTAGAAAAATATACGACTGAAGAAAAGAGGACTCATCTACGCATTAGAATCTGGAATTACCTAGAAAAACTTATGGGTAAGGCAGATTCTGTGTCTTGGAAAAGTGCTTCTGCTTATGATGCTCTCCTAGAAATAGTAGCTTACCTAAAGCTAGATTCTGAGCCTGATGATTACATAGAAACACTACTCGATTTCTCATTTCACTCTGCTCGAAGAGGACAGAACTCTGTAAAAGAGTTTTTAGAATTCTGGAAGGACCATGATAAACTGAGCCTAAGCACTGCCGAGGATAAAAACAGTGTGAAACTAATGACAGTTCACAAATCCAAAGGACTAGAATTTCCGGTAGTGATTTATGCTGAGCCATTTTCTCAGGGAAGGCCTGGTGAAATATGGTATGACTTAAAGGGATTAGAAACACCAATAGAACAAACCATACATAGCGATGGAGGTTTCTTTAAACAGAAGCATCAAGGACAGAGCGCCAGATTTGACTTAGTTAAAGCCTCTGCAGAACATGAAGTTTCTGAGAAGTTCTTAGATGGACTGAATATTCTTTATGTAGCTCTCACTAGAGCTAGTCAGAACTTATTTATTATGGGGCTATCTGCTAACGATAAACTAAAGGACCCGACCATAGCGGTGTTCCAAAACGTATTTCAACACGACTTAAAAACTGAAGTTTTTAAAACAGGAATTCTCACTGAAAAAAGAGAGAATGATGAGGCCAATGACTTGGATGTAAAGATTATTCCTAGCTCATTAAAATCTTATGACTGGAAAAACAGACTCGCTTTTCGCTTTTTGAATAAAGAATTAGACACAGAAGGAAGTACGGTTAATGAAAGAACCCTAGGAATTCAAATGCACAATGTTCTGGCTGAGTTTAAGTGGGTTGAGAATTGGTCTGAGTTTAAAAAAGACTTGGAAGAAAAAATCCTAGATGAAGACATTCTTAATGGATTGGCAAAGCTTTCTCAAACAGCGGAATGGAAAAACTGGTTTACCTCTCCAGCAAATATCTGGAATGAAAAACACTTACTAGATTCAGATGGAAATGAGTTTATTCCAGACAGAGTAATGGAATTTGAAAACGAAGTAATAGTAGCCGATTATAAAGCGGGAGCTCCTAACGCTAAACACCCTGAACAAGTAAAAAATTACATTGCTCTTCTCTCTAATTTATTTGACAAGCCTGTTATCGGAAAACTAGTTTATGTAAAGGAAGGAAAGATGATCGAGGTGAATTAATCTTCTTATCCCACAACCCATTAGCTCACTCACGTGTATAAAGTAATATTACAACAGAGAGCCGATAGCCCAATAACCTCTTAAACATCAACTACCTTGTACTCGGCTAGTAAGTGGAGCAAGAGTTTTACCGACAGCAAGTTAACAGCAAACAAAAAGGGGGAAACGCTAAGCGATTCCCCCTTTTTAAGTGTATTTAATAAAACAGCTCTCTAATGAACTATTCCTTTGTGTCTTCTTTCGCTAGATACAGAAAGCTTCTTTCTACCTTTTCTTCTTCTATCACTAAGCACTCTTCTGCCTGTAGCTGAAGACATTCTTTTCTTGAAACCGTGCTTGTTTCTTCTCTTTGTATTACTTGGTTGAAATGTTCTTTTCATAACTGAATGTATTAACCTCTCCTTAAAACGGTTTGCAAAGATAAATAGTTTTTTTCTTTCTCACAATTTTTAGTTCAAATTAATTAAACCCTAAAAACTGACTGTCATTACCGTCTGAAAACCATTAAGAACAAAGGTTACACGCTATAAATGTACATTATTTTACTCTACTCCGCTAAGAAAAGTTCCCGATTAACAACAGTTTTCAACGCTAATCGCAGTCATAATATAAAAAGTAGTAAAGATTTCCTAGACTCTGCTATACGGGATACTTTTGTCCTCTATAATCTACTACCCCATGACAGAAAAAGAAGAAGAGAAAAAGAAAGTAACTAAAGAATCTTGGAAAAAGTCTAAAAGAATCTTTACCTATTTAAAGCCACACAGAGCAATGATTTCTGTGAGTCTTTTATTATTGGCTATTTCGGCTGTATTAACGCTAATAATTACGGGGGTCTTAGGTCAGATAGCGGGAACAGAAACACAACGCGACTGCGTTACTGCCACTCCGGATGCAGCCTCATTCATGGCTGAAGCCATGGGGTCCCTTGGTTTCCAGCCTGCTGAAGGTAATTTAGCTCCATGGGTATATCTGTTATTTGGTCTATTGGCTATTCAAAGTGGAATTTCTTTTTTAAGGGTTTATGTCACTTCTCAGTTTTCAGAGAAAGCCATCTTATCTTTAAGAAAAGACACTTTTAATAAGGTCATCAATATGCCTATGCAGTTCTTTAATGAGCGTAAAGTAGGCGACTTGAATTCTAGAATCTCTTCTGATGTAACCACTATCCAAGAAACGATTTCTCTTACCGTTATAGAACTGCTCAGGCAGCTGCTTATGATTGTACTGGGAGTAATCGTCTTATTTTTCGTTTCCACACAGTTAACGTTAATCATGCTGGCCGTGGTTCCTATCATCACCATTTTAGCAGTGTTATTCGGGCGGTACATTAAGGGCCTAGGGAAATCTACTCAGGATGCTGTAGCAGAAAGTAATACTATCGTTCAGGAATCTCTAACAGGTATTATTAGCGTAAAATCATTTGCCAATGAAGCTTTTGAAACGAACCGCTATATCAAAGCTATTAATGAGGTAAGAAAAAACGCTATGAAAGGCGCTGTGGGTAGAGGATTGCTTTCTACGTTCATCGTGTTCTTCATGTTTGGTGCCATCGGTGTGGTGATTATCCAGGGTGCTCAACTCAAAGGAACAGAGGGATTTGCCGAAGCTAATTTTATGGCCTTTATCCTTCTTACAGGTATCATTGGTGGTTCTATTGCAGGAATTGCATTTCAGTTTGGCGCGTTGCAACGGGGAATTGGTTCCATAGAATCTGTCATGGATATCCTAGACTTAGATACCGAAGATGTAGTACTGAATGACACCAAACTAGAAGAAGAACTTACTGGAGCACTGGAGTTTAAAAAAGTAGATTTTAACTATCCTTCTCGTCCAGAAGTGGAAGTGCTAAAGAAGGTACACTTCTCTGTGAAAAAAGGGGAACAAATAGCTTTAGTTGGTCCCTCAGGCTCGGGCAAAAGCACAATTATATCGCTATTGCAACGCTTCTATGAACCTACTTCAGGTGAAATCAAGTTCAACGGGAAACCAACCTCTGATATAGGTTTAAAAGAACTCAGAAACCAAATGGCGTTAGTTCCTCAGGAGGTAATTCTCTTCGGTGGAACCATAGGAGAAAACATAGCCTACGGTAAGCCTGAAGCTGGTCAAGAAGAAATTACAGAGGCTGCTAGAAAAGCAAACGCACTGAACTTTATCAAACAATTCCCTGATGGGTTTGACACCATGGTAGGAGAAAGAGGGGTGCAACTTTCCGGAGGGCAAAGACAGCGAATAGCCATCGCTAGAGCTGTGCTAAAAAGTCCAGAAATATTAATATTAGACGAAGCCACCAGCTCGTTAGATTCCGAATCTGAAAGACTAGTTCAAGATGCCTTAGATAGATTAATGGAAAACAGAACGAGCATCATCATAGCCCACCGCTTATCTACTATCCGAAATGCTGATAAAATATTAGTTCTGTCAGAAGGGGAGATCAAAGAGGAAGGAACGCACGAAGAGCTGCTAGCTATAGAAGATGGGATTTACCATCACCTTACTGAACTTCAAATGGAGGCCTAGAAAGTTAAGTTAAAAGTCGGATTGAAGAGGTTTAAAAAAACTTCAAATCACCAAATCCAAGGCGTTTAACACACTTCCTTACATTTGTCTCATGAAGAAAAAAGCCCTTGTTACTGGAATCACTGGCCAAGATGGTGCGTATTTAGCTGAACTACTCCTAGAAAAAGGATATGAAGTTCATGGCTTGAAGAGAAGGTCTTCTATGTTTAATACAGACAGAATCGACCATTTATATAAAGACCAGCATGAAAAAGGCATTAACTTTTTTCTTCATCATGGGGATTTAACCGACTCTACTAATCTCATCAGACTGGTTCAAGAAATAGAGCCAGATGAAATTTACAACCTGGCTGCCATGAGCCATGTTCAAGTGTCTTTCGATATGCCTGAGTATACAGCCAATGCAGATGCTACTGGTGTTCTTAGAATTTTAGAAGCGATTAGAATTTGTAAACTCGAAAAGAAAACTAAATTTTACCAAGCTTCTACTTCGGAGCTTTACGGTAAAGTTCAAGAAGTTCCTCAGTCAGAAACTACTCCTTTTTACCCCCGAAGTCCTTATGGAGTAGCCAAGCTTTATGCTTTTTGGATTACTAAAAATTACAGAGAGGCTTATGGATATTTCGCGTGTAACGGAATCTTATTTAACCATGAGTCTCCGCTCAGAGGTGAGACTTTCGTAACTCGAAAAATCACAAGAGCTGCTGCCAAAATAAAACTGGGTCTTCAAGATAAGCTTTACTTAGGAAACCTAGATTCCAAAAGAGACTGGGGACATGCTAAAGATTACGTAGAGGGAATGTGGAGAATGCTTCAGCAGGAAACTGCTGATGATTATGTGCTCGCTACTGGTGTTATGGTAACCGTGAGAGAATTCGTAGATAAGGCATTTACTAGAGCTGGCATCACTCTAAAATGGGCCGGTTCTGGAGAAAATGAAAAAGGGATAGATGTAGCTTCTGGAAAAACACTGGTAGAAGTAGACCCTAAGTATTTCAGACCTGCAGAGGTAGAACTTTTAGTAGGAGATGCTTCTAAAGCAGAAAAAGAATTGGGTTGGAAACCTACTTACACACTTCAGCAGCTAGTGGAAGAAATGGTAGATGAAGATATGAAGTTATTTAAAAGAGACCAATACCTGCTTAAAGGCGGCCATGACATCATGAGTCATGATGAATAAGAAGGTTCAAGTATAGGATTACGTTGCCCTTCAGCTCCTAATTAAACTTTATTACTTATTCTCAATAGCCTCTTCCAGAATATAATTAAGCTCGTAAACATCTGTTTCGTTTAGTCTTAATTTACCTGTAAAAGTTAGACGTTCATCCTGCTTAAATTTTCTGCCTTCTTTTTTCATCCTTAAATCCACTACTGATTCAGGACCTGCATTTCCACAGAAAAAACACTGTGCAAAAGGATATCTAGAGAGAACGAAATAATCTGTAGACACATCTACAGGAACCATGTAACCAGTAATATACACTTGCTCCCCGCTGTATTCTTTTACAGCATCACCAAACTCTGGCTGCCAAAACCAAGCATCTAATTCTTCTAAATACACATCTTTATATTCCACATCTGCCAGTGTAGCCCAGGAAAGTTCCTTGGCGTCCACGTCTGATAAGTTCACAGAGTTAGCTGCGAAGAATGAAATAAATACGAGTGTTATTGATTTTAACATGATTAAATAATCTTTTCCGGTTTGGCGTAGCAATGGCAAATAGAATACCATTCTAACGCAAAGTTACTCTTAAACTGTAAAGTCTCAAAAATCAATTTTCTGAAAGCGTCTTAGAAATGTCTATTCGGATAGATTGCAACGCTGGAATGAAAGCGGCTAAGACTCCTACTAAAATAGTGGCTCCTGCTAGTGCCCATTCTTGTGGTAACAGATTCAATTCTAGAATGTCATAATGAAAACTCTTCTCTAGACTAGAGTTCATAAAGTACAGCGCTATACGCCCTAAGCCCAAACCTAATATCAATCCTATGAAAGCCAACACCACTCCTTCCATAATAATAATCATGAAGAGTTTACCTTGAGTAGCACCCATGGTTCTGAGGATAGCTAGCTCGTATTTCCGCTCCTTTAACGAGTTAAACAGAGAGATAAACACACTAATGAATGAAATGAAAATAATAATATATGCTAGCCATGTCACCACATCTTTTCCTACTCCAAAATTTTGTTCCAACCTGTTCTTCTCAGATGCTGCCATGGCTATCTGAATTTTAGAATCTTTAAGAATGCTAGGCAGCATCACATTGGCCATCACTGAGCGTTTCTTAAGCAATACCGAGGTGATTTCCTGCTCATCTTCAGGCAAGTCTTGTAATCCATGCACAGACCATAAAGAGCTGATTTCAGTCAGTATTAATTGGTCAGCCACGGTGCCACTAGGTTTAAAAACTCCTACCACAGTAAATGTGGCGTTTTCATGCACATCATCACTTTCGGCTAAGCCATGGCTACTAAAAAATGTATCTCCTATTTTTAAACCCAACTTATCTGCTACTCTGTAGCCTATAGTGGCATCTAAGGTTTTTTCCCATTTCTTTCCCTCTGCCACTTCTAAACCATAATGGTCTATATAACTATGGTCTGTTCCCACTATTCTGAATCCTGCATAATTATCTCCAAAAGCCAGAGGTACGCCATACTCTATGAGTACTTTTTGCTTTTTCAGCAGCTCTTTTACCTCAGAATAATTGATGTTTCCCGTAGGAGCATCTACCTGGTAAACTGAACTAAGAATAAGCTGCAGCGGACTTCCTTTGGCTCCTAAAACGAAATCTATTTTTTGAATATTTCTATTGAACTGGTCTGTGAGCTGCTTATTTAACAACAGCATAAACGATATAATCCCCACCCCGAAAGCAAGCAGAATAAGACTAAGAGCCGTGTTCAATGGCTTAGCAAAGAGATTTTTTATGCTTAATCCTAAACTGTTCATAGCTCCACGATGTTTTTGTACAAGCTTTTTAATCGAGTGTCATGAGTCACTATCACTAAAGCCGCCCCTTCCTGAGCAGCTTGTTCCTCTAGCAGTGACACTACGTTTTCGGTATTCTTATCATCCAGCGCGCTGGTAGGCTCATCTGCAAATATGATTTTTGGCTGATGAACTAACGCTCTAGCGATAGAAACCCGCTGACGTTCTCCTATGCTAAGATTCTTAATTTTAGAATTCAGCTTATGACTTATCTGCAGCCTTTCTAACAGCTCCGTAATGCGCTCATCATATCCTTTTTTCCCTCCTAGCCATAGCGGAACCCTTAGATTCTCCTTTACGGTAAGCGCGCCTATAAAGTGGGCTGTCTGAAATACTAAGCCTATATTTTTCCCTCTAAACTGGTCGAGTTCTCTGCTCTTAAGCGTTGCAATATCTGTCCCATCGAACACCACGCTCCCTTCTTTTGGACGTAGTAACCCTGTAAGTAGGTGGAGATATGTGGTTTTTCCAGTTCCTGAACCTCCAAGTATTAACTTCTTCTCTCCTGCTCCACACTTGAAGTCTGGAAAAGAAAATGAGTTCTGATCATCATAAGCAAATGATATGTTTTTGGCCTCTAGCATTGCACCGCAAGATATAGTTAATGAATCAATGTGTCTATGGGAGATTGTATCTATTAACAGTTTAATTTTTCACAGCCATAAAAAATGTGAAGTCTGATAGATTGCGCAGAAAAATGAGAACTATAAACACATAAGTTATGGTCTATAAATTTCTACCTTCGCAGAATGAGTAGCAGTATGAATTTTACCCAGCGATTAATCAGATATCTCCTAGGAATGGGGATAGGATTGGCGTTGGTGTTTATGATTTTTGGCCCAAGAGGTTGCGGGAAATGGCTTCCTGGAAATCAAGTAAAAAAATGGATCAGAGAAAACAGTGCCAATATAGAAGTAGCTCCCAGTACTTCCTGTCAAATGAAATGTCAAGGTCTAGAGTTAGACGATATTTTATACTGCATTTCTGATGAAGGAGATAGTGATATTCTCTTCGAGGAAAGTCAAACAAAAGGCTACCCTAAAACCTATATTATTCAATCGAGCAGAGGTGACTCTATAGATTACAAGTTCGGGTTTATTCTAAAGAAAGATTCTAGTAGTGTAGTTTCTATGGCTCAGAGATTGGATAAAACGTTTGATTGTGATTGTAAGTAGGTTTAAGCCTTTCTCCTCCTCTCCATCTCAGACTGAATCAACCCCAGCTCTCTTCCTATCTGACCATCCATGGATGTGTTTTCGTCTGCTCTCCTAATTAAATAGGGAAGCACTTCTTTCACAGGGCCATAAGGCACGTATTTGGCCACTCTGTATCCCTGATTAGAAAGATTAAAACTGATGTGGTCACTCATACCGTATAACTGAGCAAAATATGCGTGCGGATGTTGTGGGTCTATATTGTTTCTCTCCAGCAATTCTGAAAGATATGTGGAACTTTTCTCGTTATGCGTTCCAGCGCAGAAAGCTATTTTTTCTATGTGCTTCACACAGTATTCTAAAGCTAAATTGAAATCTTTATCTGTAGCGGGCTTGTTTGGCTGGATAGGAGTGGCATATACTTTTTCTTCGGCTCTATTTCTCTCTTTCTCCATGTAAGCTCCCCGTACCAATTTCACTGCACATAAGAAATTCTCACTCTTGGATTTTTCATGCAAATTTTTCAAGTAAGCCAGTCTATCATGTCTGTATAACTGAACGGTATTGTAAACCACAGCTTTATCCTGATTATAGGTAGCCATCATCTCCTCTGCTAATCTGTCTATAGTCTCCTGAATCCAACTCTCCTCTGCATCTATGAATACTGGAGTTCCTGTTTCATAAGCCAATGAACAGATTTCACCTACTCTGTTTTTAATCTTTTTGAATTCTACTAAATCAGCCTCTTGAGTTTGGGATAAATCATTTACCGCTTCCAACACCGAAAACTGCCCTATCCCAGTTACCTTAAATACACAGAAAGGGATGTGCTTATTGTCTGCTGCTGCTTGAACCGTTCTTTTGATTTCAGCCATAGTAGCATCAAAATCATCTTCGGAGGTTTTCCCTTCTACCGAATAATCTAAAATAGTTCCAATGCCATACTCGTCTAAGACTTTCGTAGTAGAGGCACATTCTGCTATCGTTTCTCCGCCACAAAACTGCTCAAAAATAGTGGGTTTTATAATCCAATTCATTGGTAACCTTAGCTTAATGGCTAAGTTGGTCATCACCTTTCCAAACTTGGTGAACGAAGAGTTGCCTAACATTTTAAAAAGCCAATAAGCCTTTTTCAATTGGCCGTTTGACTTACTTCTAAACGCTATTTCAGTATCTGTAAGTTTCATTTTCGTTCAGGCAAAAATAGCCTTTTCTAGTTCTGCCAGAAAGTTTCGAATCATCACAAAGTGATGAAGAAAATCCAAACTTAAAACACATTTAGATTTGTACCTTCGCATTCTCAAAACACGCCAACCATGATTAACGATTACATAGAAAAGAATAAGGATAAATTTTTAGAGGAGCTTTTAGATTTACTAAGAATACCATCAGTAAGTGCAGACCCAGCTTACGCTAAAGATGTAGTGAAAACGGCAGACTTCGTGGCTGCCAGCTTAACCAAAGCTGGTGCAGATAAAGTACAATTGTGCCAGACTGCTGGATATCCTATCGTTTACGGTGAAAAGTTAATCGACCCGAGCCTGCCTACTGTGCTTGTTTATGGTCATTATGATGTACAACCTGCAGACCCCGTCGAGTTATGGGATTCTCCGCCTTACGAACCAGTAATTAAGAAGACTGATATTCATCCTGAAGGAGCCATTTTTGCTAGAGGCGCATGTGATGACAAAGGTCAGATGTACATGCACGTAAAGGCTTTCGAGACGATGATGGAGACTAATTCATTGCCCTGTAATGTGAAGTTCATGATAGAAGGTGAAGAAGAAGTAGGTTCTGAAAATTTAGGGATTTTCGTAGCCGCCAATCATGAAAAATTAGCCTGTGACGTTATTTTAATTTCAGACACGGGTGTGATAGCTAATGATATTCCATCTATCTGCACAGGACTGAGAGGTCTTTCTTATGTGGAGGTAGAAGTTACTGGACCTAATAGAGATTTACATTCTGGTTTATATGGAGGCGCGGTTCCTAACCCTATAAATGTGCTATGTGAAATGATAGCCACACTAAAAAATCAAGACAAGCATATTACTATTCCAGGTTTTTATGATGACGTAAGAGTTTTAGGTCAAGAAGAAAGAGACGAAATGGCTAAAGCACCATTTAACTTAAGTGAGTACAAAAAATCTATTGGTCTTAAGGATGTAGAAGGTGAAGCAGGATTTACTACTAATGAGCGGAACTCTGTACGTCCTACATTGGATGTAAACGGAATTTGGGGAGGATACATCGGAGAAGGAGCTAAAACAGTAATCGCTTCTAAGGCGTATGCTAAAATCAGTATGAGACTAGTTCCCAACCAAAGTTCTGAGAAAATTACTGAGAAGTTCCAGAAGCATTTCGAATCTATTGCACCGCCAAGCGTTAGCGTAAAAGTGACCCCGCATCATGGTGGAGAAGCTGCAGTTACGCCTACAGATACTCCAGAATATAGAGCGGCTAGTATGGCCATGGAAACTACCTATGGAAAAAAGCCTATACCTCAGCCTAGCGGAGGAAGTATCCCTATCGTAGCGCTGTTTGAGAAAGAACTAAATGTGAAAACGGTATTAATGGGGTTCGGGCTGGATTCAGATGCTATCCACTCGCCAAATGAACACTACGGTCTGTTTAATTATTTTCAAGGAATAAAGACCATCCCTCTTTATTTCCAGAATTATGCTGAACTAAAAAAATAAGAACTGGTAAAGTTTCTGCGTAGCAATAGATATGAGAATCATCCTTTTTATAGCGTTTATAGCTCTTTCGTTTTCTTCATGTAATGTCTATAAAGACATCGAGATTCAGGAGGTGAGCGACATAAGAATAACGAAAATGTCTGACAAAGGCATAGAAGCTGAAGTAGACATTAAGGTTTTAAACCCGAATAACTTCAAAGTTTCTATAATAGCTTTAGATGCGGATATATATGTAAATAATAAGGATGTAGGTGACGCTCAACTGAGGAGAAAAGTCATTCTAGGAAGGAAGTCGAACGAGATTCACACCATTAAAATAGAAGGAGATTACACCGATATGAAAGGTGGTCTCCTTCAAACTTTAATCGGAGGATTATTCTCTCAATCTATGAATATAAAAGTAGAGGGCACCATGAAAGGGAAAGCAATCCTTATAGGGAAAAGCTTTTACTTTCAGGTTGACCAAGATGTGAAAATGAATTAATAAGCTACTCTAGAAGATCAGGAAACTTTGCTTTAAATGCGTTTAATCTAGGAATAGAGACCGCTCTTATATATGGATGATTCGGGTGCAAAGCTTCATAATCTTGATGATAGTCTTCTCCCATCCAGAATTTTTCAAAAGGTTCGATTTGTGAAGCTACCTTGTATCCTTCTTTAATCAAATCCATAGCCTTCTTACTTAGTATAGATTTCTCTGCCATATTCTGATAAAAGGCTATACTTCTATATTGACTTCCTATATCATTTCCTTGGCCATTAACTTGCTCTATGTTTTGACTCCCGAAATAAACATCTACCAACGTCTCGAAACTCACTACTTCAGGGTCATAAATAATCTCTACAGCTTCTGCATGGCCAGTTGAGCCTGTATTGGACCCTTCGTAAGTTGGGTTTTCTGTGTGCCCCCCTGAATAGCCATTATAGACCTCTTCTACCCCATTCACACTTTCGAAAATAGCCTCTACACACCAGAAACATCCGCTGGCAAAATAAGCTTTGGCCTTTCCTTTTAGGTTTAGTTCCTGCTTACTAATCGATTCAGGCGATGATTTGGCGGGAGCATCTGAGGATTGGCATGCTGCCAACGAGAAAGCGAACAAAATAGATAATAGGTGTTTCATATAAATTAATTTGTGGGGAAATAACGGGTTTATATCTCTTAAATTCTCACGTAAACATGGCTATGACTCTATCGTTAAGAATCACACCATTAATGTGTGTACGTGTTTTAAATTTTTCTCTTTAAAGGAGTATCTAACTTTCATCCTATCAATGCTATAAATATATAAGCTAAAGTAATATCTATAGTAGAAAAGGACAATGGACTAAAATTCAGCCAAGCATTTATCGCTATTCCTGCTAATAGAAAAAGCACTCCTACTGTCATGGATAAAAACAACTGTTTAGAAACAGCAATCTTAGCGGCTAAGAATGCTCCTACTAAAGTTCCTAACCATGCGCTAGAAATATACTTATGAAATGTGGTAATTCTAATAAATGTGTATTACCAACTAATCCCCCTGAAAGAAACTCCTAGGGAAGAGGGAATAAAGAAGGATAGAATGAAATAACACCTCCATTCCTAAAAATCCCACAAAAAATCCAGCTATAACCACTAATGTGTTTCGTAAAATAGAATTCATAACAAGTGTGGTTTATGAACATTAAATTAACGGATTATCAGGCAAATGCTAGAAAACGAAAAAAGCCTGAGCAAATGCTCAGGCTTTCTATTTATTTTTTTGAACTAAGCATCCAATAATAGACGTCTTACCCTATTAAGTCTAATTAGTTAATTCCGATTAACTCTACCTCGAAAATTAACGCAGTGTGTGGTGCTATTTGTGCGCCAGCACCTCTGTCACCATAAGCTAAATCTGAAGGAACGAATAACTTCCATTTAGAACCTACAGGCATTAACTGAAGAGCCTCTACCCAACCTGGAATAACTCCATTTACCGGGAATGTAGCTGGTTCACCTCTTTCTACAGAGCTATCAAACACTTGACCTGAAATTAACGTCCCATGGTAATGTGTAGTTACACTATCAGCAGCTTTAGGCAACTCTCCTGCCCCTTCCTTCATTACTTCATACTGAAGTCCTGATTCAGTTACAGTCACACCATCTTTCTTAGCGTTTTCAGCCAAGAACTGCTGTCCTTCAGCTCCAGCTTTTTCAGCCTGTTCTGCTTGTTTTTTTCCAAAAAAGTCTTGAAGAAACTCATCCATATCTTGCTGACTCATTTTTAAATCTCCTATAATTACTTGATCATTTAGAGCTTCCATAAAAATCTCTAAATCCAAATCTGTAATTCCCTGAGCTTTTAGACTAGCACCTACATTGGCTCCAAGACTGTAGCTTAATTTTTCTAATTCATTTTTCATATGGGCGCAAAAGTAGTGTTCATTATTCTTTAAAAAGATTCATTTGCATTAATATTGTTAGGAATAATCTTCACTGGTCGTATACCACTTTTCAAAAAGTTAGCATTAGACAACAATTTGACAGAAAAATTGTACTCCATGATTCATGAAGATAATCTACCTTCGAAAAAAGTAGCCAAAAGAAACGGAATGACCCTAGAAGGTAAAACCACTTCATGGAATTTACCCTTGGAGCTTTATACGATATATAACCAAGAATGATATTTAAGACTTTTCCACTAGTAAGATTTACGGCAGTTCTTTTCTGCGTTGCAACACTAAACACTAACGCACAATCCATAGACAGCACCATCCAGTCAGTAATGGATATGCGCTCCTTAGGACCAGCGGGAATGAGTGGGCGAGTAACTTCCATAGATGCTGAAACGGATAATCCTGAGGTAATATACATAGGAACTGCTTCTGGTGGTGTCTGGAAATCTGTAAGCGGGGGAATCACTTGGGATCCAATTTTCGATGATAATCCATTGCTGGGAATAGGCTCGGTGGCCATTAACCAGAGTAACGCAGATGAGTTATGGGTGGGCACAGGAGAAGGAAATCCTAGAAATTCGCACACCAGCGGTGGTGGAATTTATAAATCTATAGATGCCGGTAAGACTTGGGAGATGAAAGGGCTGGAAGCCACCAAAAATATTCACAGAGTGATCATCAATGAGCAAAACTCCAATGTGGTTTTTGCTTGTGCCATGGGTTCTATTTGGGGGCCAAATCCTGAACGTGGAGTCTATAGAACCAAAGACGGAGGTGACACCTGGGAGAATGTGCTTTTCGTAAGTGATTCTATAGGATGTGCTGAGCTCATCCAAGACCCTACGAACCCTAACAAACTATTCGCTGCTATGTGGGAATACGGCCGCCAGCCATGGACGTTTAACTCTGGTGGTTCTGGCTCTGGGCTATATGTAACTTATGATGGTGGAGATAATTGGACACTACTTGACCAAGAGAAAAATGGATTGCCTGAAGGGCCACTAGGTAGAATGGGATTGGCTATTTCTGCTGCTAATCCAGACATAGTTTACGCGCTTATAGAATCTGCTAAAACTGGACTCTATAAATCTACTGATGGAGGTGTGAACTGGGATTTGGTTTCTACAGAAAATATAGGAAATCGACCGTTTTATTACGCAGAAATTCACGCAGACCCGCAGAACGAAAACGTGCTATTTAACCTGTGGTCTTACTTTAGTAAAAGTATCGATGGTGGTAAAACATTCAGTACCATTATGGATTATCCGGCCTATCATCCAGACCATCATGCGTTTTATATTCACCCTAAGAATTCCGACTTTATGATAGAAGGAAACGACGGTGGACTGAACATTACCAGAGATGGAGGCAAGAGTTGGGAGTTTGTAAGAAACCTTCCCTTAGCACAGTTTTACCATATAAATGTAGATGACGAAACTCCGTATAATATTTATGGCGGAATGCAGGATAATGGCTCATGGAAAGGACCAGGATTCGTATGGCATGTAGATGGAATCAGAAATGAAGACTGGCAGGAAATTTTATTCGGAGATGGTTTTGATGTGGTTCCAGTTCCAAATTCTAGCGGGCAGGCATATGCTATGTATCAAGGTGGCTCTGTGAATAGAATAAACACAAATACAGGCAAACAGGTCAGCATTCAGCCAGTTCACCCAGAAGGGAAAACCCTAAGGTATAACTGGAACGGAGCTATTTCTATAGACCCTCATAACTCTAAAGCCGTTTATATGGGAAGTCAGTTTTTACACTATTCCACAGACATGGGGAACAGCTGGAAACTTCTTTCCGAAGACCTTACTACCAATGATTCTCTAAAACAGAAACAGTCTGAAAGTGGTGGGTTAACCCTAGATGCCACACAGGCAGAAAACTTCACAACCATTACATGTATTTCTCCTTCTGAAATGGATGCGAATGAAGTATGGGTGGGCACAGATGATGGACGAATTCATTACACCTTAGATCAAGGAGAAAAATGGAATGAAATACAAATCAAGGGAATGCCAAAAGGTGCCTGGGTAGCACAAATAGAAACTTCTCCGGTAACTCAAGGAGAGGTGTTTATAGCAGTGAATGATTACCGAAGAAACAACTTCAATACTTACTTATTTCATTCCTTGGATTACGGAAAGAAGTGGGAAAATATAGCGTCCGACAGGGCTATAAAAGGCTACACACATTGCATAGTTCAGGACAAAGTACAGACAGACTTACTCTTTATGGGCACGGAGCATGGATTATATATAAGCACAGATAGCGGTGAGAATTGGAGTCAGTGGACAGAGAATTTTCCTTCGGTTTCGGTTATAGATTTAAAAATCCAAGAGCGGTTCGGTGACTTGATCATAGGTACTTTCGGGCGGGCGGCTTATGTATTAGATGATATTACTCCGCTTAGAGAATTAGCGTTGCAAAGCAGCACTGAATTTGATTCAGAGTTTACTCTTTTCAAACCTCAGCAAGCCTATCAATCAACTTACTCTCGGCCAAAAGGAGAACGATTTAGAGGAGACCATTTCTTCTCAGGAGAGAACAAGCATAGTGGAGCTAAATTCTTTTATCAACTGGCGTTGAATGATTCTTTGGATAAGAAAGACCAAAAGATTTCTGTGGCTATTTTAACTTCCGCTGGAGACTCTATTCGCCAGTTTGAAGTAGATGCTAAAGACGGGTTTAACGAGTTTATGTGGCGATTAGATGCCAAAGGCCAAAGATTTCCAAGCAGAAACATTAGAGAAAGAGATGCAGATGAGGCGGGTGGAGGATTCCTCCTGCCAGGAACTTATAGCGTTTCTGCTGATTACGATGGACTGCAATCTGAAACTACAGTCGAAGTGTTGTCTGACCCGAGAATGGAGTTCAATATTCCTGATAATTACTTGAACGGAATAGAACGAATCAACCAGCTAGCTGAAGAAGCCAGTGCTACATTTGAAATATTGCAACGCGCCAGAAAATCACTTCTATTATCTCAAACTCTTTTAGAAGCCTACCCAGAAGACTCCGCTCTGGTCCTTCTGCTAGATTCTACTAAAACACTAGTAAAACGCATAGATAAACTAGAAGAATGGTACATGAGTCCTAGAGATGAGGTTGGTTATGAGCATGTAACTGTTCGATTGAACAGCTTGCTTTACAAAGCGAGCTCACTTGCTGCAGATGTTAATTTGACCTATGAGGAGGGAACCAATTCTTATTTCGCGGTACAAAATGCTAGAGCCAGATATGAGGCGGCTAAATTGGAAATTGAGGAATTCGTAAATGATTTGTATTCTCCTTTTAGGCGTGAAGTAGAAGCGTTGAATTTAAGTCCCTTTAGGGATTAAAACTCATATCCGAACATCAGTTGGATCACTGAATTATACTGACCTGCCTCATAAAAAGAAAGTGGATTAGCCACACTAGGTGATTTTCTAACTGGGATGATGCTTTGCGAAAAACGGGCATTTACAAATATGTTTTCCGTAAATACATAATTTAACCCTCCTAGAAAAGAAAGCTCAATACTTTCAAATGGGTCTAAAATATTCCTTTCTATGCCATCTTCCTCAATTAAACTTCCAATTAATGTGCCCACACCAAGACCTATCTCAACCCTAAACTTGTCATAGGTATAGTTATAGAGAAGAGGAACCTCCAGATAATTTAATCTTAAAACATATGTTCTGAAATCTCCATTATCAGTATCAGGGTTTTTACGACTTCCCTTATTAACATATAAGATGCTCATTTTAGCTGATGATTTATCACTAAAATTTGCTCTAATATAAGGGCCTGCCGATAGTCCAAACTTATCGTAACCAGCCAGAGCGTCTCCAGAAACTTGACTTGTAGCAGCTCCTGCTTCTATTCCAGCAGAAAAAACGAGTTGACTCAGTCCTGAAAAGGAAAAAGTAGTTAAGGTCAATAAGAATGAAAGGCCCAAATACCCTTTACTCGATAATATGCTTCTCCACAACATCTAAAATTTCTAAAGTTTCTGTGTTGTAAATGTATGCATAAATAGAAACTTCTTCTGCTACATAGTCTAAGCTTATAACACTAGAATTGTCGTATTCAAAAGAACTTCCAGAAGCAGATGTTCCAGAAGAGACTTGCTGACCTTCTAGGCCATTTAAATGTGTTCTTAAAATATGCTTATGCATGTAATCAGGAATATCTCCTCCTGTAAAATTAGGGTCTGCGGGTTGGTCTACTCCGTTTCCGTTTTTCTGCCAATCTTCTATATTATTCTCGACTACAGCCAACATCAAGTTTAGGTTTCCTTCAATGTCTTGAAAGTAACTTATATCAGTGGATATGTCTATTTCTCTAGAAAGCGAATCATAAGCTATTTCTATTTCCAATTCTACCATGCGCTCATCAAAAATATTTTGCTCAGCCACAGGCCTCCAGTTAGCAAAAGCGTATGATATGTTTTCATTGTCTTCAATAGCACTTACAGATCCAAATGGAAGACCTTCAATATTAAACCATCCTTGCATCAGGTTACCTTCTGGAGTTCTCCATTCCGTAGAGAAAGGCTCTCCTTCTACTTCGGTTAATGGATTCGTTAGTCCATCTACATCTGGATGAACAGAAAGTACAAAAACATTATTTGGATAATCCTCTGCTGTTGTGCTCGCGCTTCTGGCCGCTGCGGGACAACCTGCGCAATTATGCCCTGTAAAATCCATAATTAGTACTCTTCTACTTCCTTCAGGTGGTTGAACTATACCATCCGAAAAAGGTTTTTCTACTTCGTCACATGACCATAAAAAAGAAACTATAGAAATAAATAGAATGAATTTAATTTTCATAATGATTGATTTTAAAAGCTACTAGTTAAGGTTAAAGTTAATCCGTTAGATGCTGGAACTACTCTGCACACTCCTCCTACGCAGAATAAACCGGCTCTTCTTTTTCCATATTCGAAAGAAAGTCTATGAGCGCCTTCAGAATAGGCTAATGAGCCTAACGGATAGTGTAATTGATTTTCATCAATTTTATTTCCGAAATTATAATTATCTAATAACGCAAAATTCCAGTGAGGAGATATAGTGTACTCCATGACCAAAGATACCCAGTCTCCTTGATGCTGGTTTGTTCTTAGCCCTTGAGCTACTATTCTCAGATTCTGCTTAGATTTGGTTTTAATATTTGCTTCTGCTACGAACACATCGGCATATACATTTCCTTTCACTTGTTTTCCAGTCAGCAAAGGAGCGCCTTGATTGATTGTATTATTATAAATAAAATTGAAATATGTGAACTTAGTCTTTACTTTTTTACTGAATTTCTTTTTAACCTCAGCATTGAAATCACTGAAATAAACCTCTCCATTTGAGCTAAAAAGTGGAGACTCATAGGTCACCCCAGTTTCTAAAAACTCTTCAGTTGATGCTCTATTCTTTTCTATACCTGTAGCTCTAGAATAATTCAAATTAATTTGAGTCCCATACTTACCCCCTAATGGAGTATCCTTTTTAAATTTATAACTCACCTCACCCATGTATGCAAACTCCCCAGTAGGCTGTGTAGCATAAGCATAAAATTGACTAGCCAGCATATAACTATGCTGTTTAGTTAGCGCTGGTAGAAAGTTAATGAAGGGCGCTATTCCTTGAAGAGCTCTGTCTGCTCTGTAGCTATAATTATCGATGTACTTTAAATCTCCACTAATAGCAAATCCTTTTTGAGAGTAGGTAAGATTACCTAACATGGCTATTCCTTTATTAAAGATAAATGAATTGTCAGCAGAAGGATCGTTGATTTTCTCAGCGACCTCTCCCATCATTCGCCAGTTTCCGTGTATTACATTTATTCTTCCTGAATAGTTCCCTACGTTCTCAGGAAGATTTAAATCCAGTCTGTCATCAGCCTGAAATTTACTCACAAAACTCGCTCCTAGCGTAATCTTTGTCTTCTTATCCTCCCATCCACTTATAGCTTCATTCAGTGAAAGTTCTCCGTCTACTCCTCTTACAAATCCTTCTGAGTTTATAATTCTTCCGTCGAAGTCTAATCTCATTTTTCCATAGACTCCTTTTACTGTGAACCCTTTTATCGGTTCTATTGCCACTCTAACACCATCCAAAGCGTTCTCTAATCCTAAGTTTCTATCCTCGAAACTTCGAAGGGTTAAACCGTTTCCGAATTGCTCATAAAAATTTCCCACAGTGATAGCGATTCCATCATCCTTGTATGAAGCGAATCTATACCCTATTCCAGATCCTTTAAAATTTGTTGGATAACCTAGCTGCGAAGGAAGGTAACTCTCATACCTTAAGCCCGCCTGAAAATTTCCTTTTCTCGCTATAATATTCGCGAAAGAATTTAAGGTCATTAACTCATCTGGAACATCAGCTCGAATTAAAGAGTCCTCGTTGTAAGATTGCGCCAAAACTTGAAAATTTCCGCTAATTTGAAGTTCATCATTCTGCTCTTGAGCGATAAATATGAGACAGCTGAAAACTGCAATTAGAGAAAGAATATACTTCTTCATCCTATAAGGTTTTTGATTTTAAAGGTTGGAGTAAGAAGACAAAAGTGGTTTCATTCTTTGCCTTTAGAGAGTATTAAAGTTTTTCTATTTCTTCTAAAAGTTCGTACTCATCACCTGGTGAGTATCCACTATGAGTCCAAACGATATCGCCATTTCCATCTATAAGAAATGTCTGAGGTACATTATTTACATTTAAACTTCTTTTAAAGTCTCCGTTGGTATCCATAAGGACTTCAAAATCCCAACCTTGAGCATCTACATAAGGCTTCACTCTGGTAGCACTTCTAGCATCATCTATAGATACAGCTATCACTTTCACTCCCGTTTCATTTTGCCAGTCTTCATACACTTCATGGATAGCGTTTAATTCCTTTTTGCAAGGCGCGCACCAAGTAGCCCAAAAACTAATTACCATTGGATTACCATCGTTACTAAGTTCTGCTGTATTAACAGAATTACCATCGATATCTTTAAGTTTAACTGAAGGAATTTTAGCTCCGCCTCCCATAGAAGCTGACATTAAGACCAAAGCCATAAGGCTAATAATAAGGTTTTTCATATGAATTAATGTTTTTATAAAAAAGAATCAGCAGATGATAGACAAAATGCATACCAAACTACTGATTCTTAAATACTCTTTATATCTTACTTAGTGATTGTTACTTTTTCAGTAATCACATTGTTGTTAGACGTAAGTGTTACAAAGTAAACACCTGCATTCTCAGAAGATAAATCTAAATTGAAGATATTAGAACCTGAGGTTTGAACTCCGAAGTCTTCAGAAATAACTTTCTGACCTAGCGTGTTAGTCACCTCTAAAACAGTTCTTCCAGCCTCAACTAAAGAATAGTTAATCTGAGCTAATCCATTAGAAGGGTTAGGATATACAGAAAACCCAAACTTGGCATCTAAATCATTAACTCCAGAAGTTACATCTGTTCTTAAAGCTGAGTTTGCTTCAGTTTCGAACTGTCCATCATTTGAAGCTATCACGAAAGGCTCATTTTGTCTTTCAATAGAATAACCGAAAACAGTTTGGCTTGTTGCTCCAGGGAAAACTATACCGTCTCCATATGAGTCATAAATATTGAAAGTAAAACAATCAGCAGCAGAACCTAAATCTACATCGTAAAGGAAAGTTTGATTTGCATCTGGACCCCCAGCCCCGAATGTGTCATCTGTCCCGAACTCGTATGAGTCAGAAGCTAAAGTAGCTCCATTTCCATCTAAAAGTTCCCAAGAAGTTTCTCCAGCATATAAATCTGTATAAATCTCTACTCTTACGGTATTAGAAGCTAGCACTGCGCCTAAAGCTTCTACTTCTACCATATTATTATCCGCTACTAAATCTTCTCCAGAAGTAGTTACTTCATAAGTTACCACAACATCATCAAAAGTAGGATATGTTCCCATATCCACAAACTCCATCCCGTAAGTAGCTAGAGAACCATTCCAATATTCCGTAGCTACAACATTTCCATCGATAGTCGCTGTAACAGTAGCTGCAGTGATAGGGTCAGTTCCTAAATTTCTTAATGTGGTTCCTAATGCAACCTCTCCACATGAAACAGCCGAAGAACCATTTACATTAGACAGAGCAACATCTCCTCCTTCAACTGCAACCGCACAATTTAAATCGAAAAACGCGTGATGCGCTTCAGCAGTTATTTGACCAGTTTCAGTAATAACTCTATCTGGGCAAATAGTATACATTGTAGGAAAGTATCCAATTGCATAAGCAGAAGATACACTTTCATCTCCATCGTCAGCGATAGGATAAGGAGTTCCTTCAACCCAATTACCTACTGAACCGCCTCCACCATATAAATCAGCAACTGGAGTTTCGCTATCTCCCTCAATCATAATAATCATTAATTCATCAGTTCCATCTGGGCCGTAATCAACATATAGTTCTTCTAACACACCACTTGTGTGATAAGACCAACAAGGCCCACACCATGTGGCAGAGAAATCAAGAATAACTGTTTTCCCTTCATCTAAATAATCGTAAAGGTTATGCTCTGTCCCGTCAAGGTCAGTAATTGTGAAATCAGGAGCGATTGTTCCTGAGGCAAGCTGTGCAGAGACTAAAGAAGACACCATAAGTGCTAAAGCCAATACAGTAAATTGTAGAATTTTTTTCATTTGAATTTTTTTAAGTATCACTAATAAATTTATACCACAAATATGGTTACTAAAAGCCATTAATCAAATAACAATGGAAAGTTTATTAGAACTTAAAGTGATACATGATATGAATCCTAATGCGATTTTATTCTGTTTCTCAAGCCGGCTTAACATCGGAACCGACTTAAGCAGTATCTCACCGAAAGCAAAAAGTGAATAAAGATCAGTCCTTTACACGCTGAAAAATCTACGCTCCCCCTATTGGATCTAATTAAAAGCACAACAAAGTGAAATTAATTAAATAATAGACCTAAAAAATTAAAACGGCACAACAACATACGCGGAGAAGATTTATTTAACCTTTCACTTTAGCGAATGTTTTTAAATTTGATGTATGATTAAGTCATTTGTTTCGATAGTTTTTCTGATTTCTCTCTTATCAGCATGCTCTGAAGAGAAAAAAAACACTTCAAAAAACACCATTAAACCAGAAGAAGAAATGGGGTTTTCTATAATCCCCTCAGCAAAAAGCGGTATAACATTTAAAAATAACATAATTGAGTCAGAAGAAGTAAATCACTTAACGTGGGACGCTTTTTTTTACGGTGGAGGTGTTTCCATTGGGGATTTAGATGATGATGGACTTCCAGATATCTATTTTACCGGCAATCAAACAAGCGATGCTATTTATAAAAATCTCGGAAACTTAAAGTTCCAAGATGTAACTCCACAATTAATCAAAGAAGAAGTCTCCTGGTCTAACGGAGTTACCATGGCAGATGTTAATGGTGACGGCTTGTTAGATATCTATGTAAGTAAGACTCACTGGGGTAAAGACAAAGAACAAGCAGAGCTTAGAAAAAACAAATTATACATTAACAAAGGCGGTATGTCCTTTAGTGAAGAAGCCCACGCTTTTGGACTGGACAATGATAGCTACAGCACGCAAGCATCTTTCTTTGATTATGATGGTGATTCAGACTTGGACGTATTCCTTTTAAACTCGCCCTCTAATAATCTTCAGCAAAAAGTAAAATATTCAACTTCAGCGTTTCCGGATTTCTGCACTGATAGGTTACTAAGAAATGACGGGTCATCGTTTACCGATATAACAGCTGAAGCTGGTGTTTATGCTCTTTCTTTTGGATTAGGGGTAATCACCCAAGACTTAAATCATGATGGCTTAACAGACATATATGTCGCTAATGATTATGAAAAACCCGATTACTATTATATTAATAATGGGAATGGAACATTCACAAATAAGCTTGACCAGAACTTTAAGCACACTTCCAATACTGCTATGGGAGTTGACGCTGGAGACATAAACAATGATGCACTATCAGATCTTTGTGTTTTAGACATGCAGTCGGAAAGTCATTACAGATCTAAGACCAATATGCCTTCCATGTCCACAGAAACATTTTTCAATTATGTTTCTAAAGGATACAACTATCAATACATGACTAATGTTCTTCAAAAGAATAATGGTACGGGATTCTTCTCAGATATTGCTCAAATGGCAGGAGTATCCAGTACAGACTGGAGCTGGTCGGTATTGATAGAAGACTATAATCATGATGGCATGAATGATATTTTTATCACCAATGGAATCAACCGAGATATAAGGAATAATGACTTTAGTCAAGAATTCGATAAGTTATTAAAAAATAATGAGCGAATTGACCTGTTCGAACTAGCCAATAAAACACCTAGTACTAAAATTTCCAATTATCTGTACTCCAATAACGGAGACTTTACGTTTTCAAACAAGTCTGAAGATTGGAACACCAGCCATCCCTCATTTTCATACGGAGCGGCGTATGGTGATTTAGATAATGATGGTGATTTGGATTTAGTCGTAAATAACAATGAAGAAGAACCCTTTTTATATGAGAATCTCACCACTGGGAATAATTGGATCTCAATCAAAGTAAAAGGAAAAGGGAAAAACACCAGGGGACTAAATAGTAAAGCGATCGTATTCTCAAACGGAAAGAAGCACTACAAGGAGCTTTCTCCCACAAGAGGCTATCAATCTAGCGTAGAAGATAAATTCAATTTTGGATTAGGGAAATGTAAAAAAATAGATAGCCTATTCATCATTTTTCAAGACGGTTCTAGTGTTAAGAAATTCGATATCTCAACCAATCAGGAGTTAATTATCAATGAAACTGAATCCAAAAGACAATCTCTTAAAGTGTATGACTTCCAAGCGCCCTCTTTCAAAAGAGTTGCCCAGTCCATTGGATTAGAAATCACTCATAAAGAAAATGATTTCAACGATTGGGAAAATGAAATTTTGCTTCCTCACAGAGAGTCTCGGAATGGTCCTAAGATGGCCTCTGGAGACGTAAATGGCGATGGTTTAGAGGATGTTATAATTTGTAGCGCAGCAGGCCAAACTCCAACTGTATATTCCCAAACGGGCACTGGATTTTCAGAAACAAATGGACCTTGGATGGAATCTAAACTACAAGAAAATGTGGATGTGAAAATTTTAGATTTCAATGCAGATGGCTTACTAGATTTTTACTTCGTCAATGGAGGAAACCACCTGCCTAAAAATCATAAAGACTATAAAGACGAGCTTTTCTTAAATTCTTCTTCAGGCTTTGCAAAGCAGATCACAACTGAAACTATTAATGGGTCATGTTCTGCTGCAGGAGACATAAACAATGACGGATTCACTGATTTATTTATAGCAGGGAACAACACCCCAAACAGCTATCCTAATAGCGATGGTAATGTCATCTATTTTGGGAACAAAGAAGGCAGCCTTTCATTATCTAGCTCTCTTACAGAAAACACACCTTTAGGGATTATAAAGGATGCACACTTAATCGATTTAAATAATGACAACTACCCTGAGCTTATACTACTAGGTCATTGGATGAGTCCTAGCATTTTATGGAATAATGAGGGCATATTTGACAAGCCCTCTCCTATTGGAAATCTAAATGGCTGGTGGTATTCACTGGAACCATCTGACGTTAATGGAGACGGGTATATAGATCTCATATGCGGAAACATGGGCCTGAATAATAAATACCACCCTTCCTCCGATAAGCCCCTCAAATTATACCAATCTGATTTTGACAACAACAATACCAATGATATTGTTCTCGCCAAGCCATTCAAAGGAAAATATGTTCCAGTAAGAGGCCGTGAATGTAGCTCCGAACAAATGCCGTTTTTAGAGGCCGAATTTGAAAATTATGAAGGCTTCGCAAACGCATCTATCGAGCAGGTTCTCGGAGAAGATAAAATATCAAAAGCCACATTGTTTCAAGTGAATGAATTCAGGAGTGGAATCTTATTGAACGATGGAAGTGGTAAGTTCAACTTTAAACCCTTCCCAAACCTGGTGCAGTCTTTTCCAGTTTTAGATATAGTGGCATATGACCTAAACAATGATGAAAAACTAGACTTTATTTTAGCAGGTAATCACTTCGATGCTGAGGTAGAAACTACCAGACATGATTCTGGGAATGGATTAGTTCTTATGAGCACAAAGTCTGAAGAATACCTGGTATTAACCGGTATTGAGTCTGGATTTTTCGCTCAAGGAAATGTAAAATCTCTATTGAAAATGAAACTAGGAAAGAGAGATCTTCTTCTTGTAGGAAACAACAATAGTAAGATTGGAGCATATTTTATAGAATAACGTTTCTCTAATGTTACTTTTGCTCCCTTCATTAACTTACTTGTATGAGTTTAAAAAATAAAAAAGACGCCCTCGACTATCATTCTAAAGGAAGAAGAGGGAAAATAGAAGTTATTCCTACTAAGCCCTACAGCTCTCAGCGTGATTTGAGTTTAGCTTATTCTCCGGGAGTAGCAGAGCCATGTCTTGAGATAGCTAAGAATCCAGAAGATGCCTATAAGTATACTACGAAAGGGAATTTAGTCGCCGTAATTACCAACGGTACCGCTGTTTTAGGATTAGGAGACATTGGCCCTCTGGCCTCTAAGCCAGTAATGGAAGGAAAAGGACTCCTTTTTAAAATATTCGCTGATATTGACGTTTTTGATATCGAAATAGACGCGTCAGACATAGACAAATTTGTAGAGACCGTAAAGGCCATCTCTCCCACATTTGGAGGAATAAACCTTGAAGATATAAAAGCACCTGAAGCCTTCGAAATAGAGGAACGTTTAAAAGCAGAGTTAGACATTCCTGTAATGCATGATGACCAGCACGGAACGGCTATTATCTCTTCAGCTGCATTATTAAATGCTCTTGAGCTTGCAGAAAAAAATATTCAAAACGTAAAAATCGTCATAAGTGGTGCTGGTGCAGCTGCCATGGCATGTGCTGACCTATATATTTGTCTAGGCGCTAAAATTGAGAATATCCTAATGCTAGACAGCAAAGGCCTTATCACTTCCAATCGAGAAGGTTTAAATCAAAGAAAGAAAAAGTACGCCAGAAAATTGATAAATACTGATTTAGCAGGTGCTATGAAAGGCTGTGATGTCTTTTTAGGTTTAAGTAAGGGAAATATAGTTTCTATGGACATGATCAAGTCCATGGCCGCAAAACCAATCGTATTCGCATTGGCCAACCCTGATCCGGAAATTAGTTATAAAGAAGCCTGTTCAGCTCGCGAAGACATCATTATGGCTACTGGAAGATCTGACAATCCTAACCAAGTAAATAATGTCTTGGGGTTTCCTTATATATTCAGAGGAGCTCTAGATGTGCGAGCTACTGTGATCAATGAAGAAATGAAATTGGCCGCCGTAAAAGCCATTGCTCTTTTAGCTAAAGAAGCTGTTCCTGAAGAAGTAAGTCTAGCATATGGGGAGCAGAATATAACCTTTGGTAAAGACCTTATCATTCCCAAACCTTTAGACCCCCGATTAGTTACTCATGTATCCACTGCTGTCGCCAAAGCCGCTATGGCCTCAGGCGTTGCAAAAGAACCAATTACCGACTGGGAATCTTATCAATTATCTTTGGAGAAAAGACTAGGAAACGACAATAAGCTTCTTAATACTATTACTGATAAAGCAAAGAAAAATCCTAAAAAGGTGGTTTTTGCTGAAGCAGATAACTTTAAAATACTTAAAGCCGCTGAAAGCGCATTAGAAGAAGGCATCGCGACACCTATATTATTAGGAGAAGAAGAAAAAATTTACTCCATTGCTGAAGAAAATGGTCTTGACTTAGCCGGTGTGGAGATTATTGACCCTAGATCTTTGTCAAGAAAAAAAGACAGACAAGAATTCGGAGAACTTCTCTTTGAAAAAAGAAATAGGAAAGGACTTACTCTCATCGAAGCAGAAAAACTGATGAGAGACCGAAATTATTTTGGTTCTATGCTCGTAGAAACAGGATACGCTGACGCTATGATTTCTGGAATGACCAGAAGTTACAATGATGTTATCAAACCAGCCCTTAAAATTATAGGCCTAGAAGAGGGAAGCACTCTAGTAGCAGGGATGTATATCCTCCAAACCAAAAATGGGCCTGTTTTCTTTGCCGACACTACAGTTAATGTAAACCCTACGGCAGAAGAAATAGCCGAAATCACAAAACTTGTAGCTACAGCAGTAAGAAGATTTAG
>CESU01107548.1_pt1 | contig 47179 bp, 44 predicted proteins | sample 531141 | NCBI WGS metagenome assembly CESU01 (sample SAMEA2621401, study PRJEB7988) | marine metagenome | isolation source: saline water (ENVO:00002010), including
TGAGCACAAATTTCTCGATGAGAACATTAGAGTTCTTCTTAGGAATGTCTTCAAGATAATGCACTATCATACCTCCAAGCGTCTCATACTGACCATTCTCAGGCAACGAGAACCCGTATTTATGATTTAAATAATCAATTTCTAACCTAGCGCTTAGCTTGTATTCATTATCGGAAATCCTAACCTCCGTTAATTCATCTAGATCATGTTCATCTTCTATCTCACCAAACAGCTCTTCTACGATGTCTTCTATGGTTACTATCCCGGAAGTTCCTCCAAACTCATCAACAACAACCGCTAAATTTCTCTTTTGTTTGATTAACTGTTCTAGCAATTCATTGGCCGGCATAGGCTCAGGGACTATACTAACCGGCCTGATTACCGTCTTGATACTATCAGGTTTATTAAATAGCTCTGAAGAATGCACGTAACCAATTATATTATCTACTGTTTCTCTGTATACCAAAACTTTTGATAAACCAGTGTCTATGAATTGCTGCCTTAGAGTTTCTATAGACTCGTCTATGTTTAGCGTTACTAATTCATTCCTAGGAACCTGGCAATCTCTAGCCTTGAGATCTTTGAAGTCTAAGGCGTTTTGTAATATTTGGATCTCATGATCCAAATCTTGTTGTGCTTCTTCACTAAACTCTCTCAGATAATAGTTCAAATCAATATTACCAAACGCAATCTCCTCACTATTCATGTCTCCCTTAACGACGAAAGAGATTAGTGTTTTAGATAGCCAACTGATAAACTTGGCTAAAGGATACAATAGATAATAAATGAACGTAAGAGGTAGAGAAAAAATATTCAGCCATTTATTCGGTTTTAACCCAAAAAAAGCCTTTGGAAGAAATTCTGCGGTCACAAGCACCATTATGGTGGAGATAAATGTCTTTAAAAGCAAAGAAATAACTCTAGACTCCATCAAAAAAGAAGATTGATTTACGATTAAATCAGTGATTAAATTTCCTGTATAAATCCCGTAAATCACAATGGAAATATTATTCCCTATCAGCATAGCGCTAATAAAAACCTTCTTACTATCAAGCAACTTAGACACCAACTTGGCTGCAAAAGAGCCCTGTTCTCTATCTAATTGAACTTTTAACCTATTGACAGACACAAAAGCAATCTCCATTCCAGAGAAAAAAGCTGAGAATAGTAGTGTTATAAAAATAATAATAAGACTTGTGGTCATTCTACTTTTTCGATTTAGGAAAACTTAGACACCTGAAACCTCTTCCAACCATACATCATGAAACAGATCAATGAAATAACCAAGTAAGTATAAATCCCCTCTGATTCAGGACTAAAACAAATAATTCCTGCAACGATAAGTCCTGTCACTGCCATACCTAACCAAACGTACATTACTATTCGGTTAATACCGGTAAGCTGATTTTTATCTATCATTTTTGGTTTGTATTTTCTCTCTCTGGTACTATTATTTTCGAATTGGCAGGGTTTAGAATCGTATACTTTTTAAAACCCGCATCAGCTCTTAACCCTTCTCCAAAAATAACATTATCTCCTTTATGAATTTCGATTGGAAAATCTGTAACAATTAAATTACTATCCTGATATAAAGTTAACTCCTCAGTCATCAAAACATCTCCTTCAGCGTTTTTTAATCTAACAGAGTCTCTCGCTATGACTGTATTTTTAGATTTAAGATAGGTTCCTTCCTTAGATGTTAATAAAGCATCCACATTTTCAGCAGCATCAAACATTTCTACTCGAACATAAACACTGGCTTCCAGATTTTCATTTTCAAATTGATTCATTTCACCTGAAGATATTCGGTGAAGTAACTTTCCTTTTTCAGTGTAATCGAAGGATCCGTTCTTTATAGTTTGTGAGGGAAGTATAGAGCCATCATTTGCAGACTCGATCTCTTCCATGGTATTTTGACATGAAAAAAGTATTCCGGCCATTATATAAAAGGCCGGAATAGATAAATAATTATATTTTTTCTTTTTCAATTAATCTGAAATTCTAACCGTAGTGCTAACCCCACAGCAGTTATAAGAAGATCCGACTTCAACTCCTTGCTGAAATACAGTTCTTTTTACAGGCCAGCCTTTTCTCACTGAGGACATACTCCTATTCGCTTTTTCAGCTAATGAAGGGTCTACTCTCTTAGCCTTAGCGTAGTAATCATAGGATACCCAATATTTACCTCTACCTTCAAAATCGTCCTTGCAGTTACTGTTACTCCAAGCATCTGCTAAAATTAAATACCCATCACCGCTGTTAGGATCGGCTGCTAGAATCTGACGAGCATAATTTTTAGCTTTTGATGTTTCTTTATTTAAGTTGGCTATTTGACCAGCTCTTTGTAAGTAGCTCATCATCTCACCACAATCTTCAGTTTTACATCTAGTCGCAGCTAACTCTATCCACCTCAAAGACTCCTGATACATCTCCCCTTTTAACAGGATTAGCCCTATAGAGTATGCCGACTTTGCGGAACCGTCATCTGTCTCGGGAACCCATTTCGCATATTCGTCGCTCTCTGTGCACTCCTTTAAAGTTAAAATGGTTACGGCAGTCTTCATAGTCTCGGCATCTCCCTCAACCACCAAGTTATTCTTCAATAGACTCAACAAAGACTCACAATCTGACTCTACCTGAAGAAAAATCTTCAGTAGATTTTTTCTCACTTTTTCATAGCTGGCTTTCTGCGCCTCTTTTTTAGCGAGAACTATACCTCCATCTACAAAATCACTTATCCTCACGAATTCTTTTAAAAGCTCTATTTTTTTATTCACCTTCATTAGAGAATCCTTGGACTCTAAAGCCGAAGCGTACTGTTTATAGATAGTGTAATAATAGCTTTGCAAAGCAGAAGCAGCACTTCTCTCTTTACCACTATCAACAGACGGCTTTAAGTAAGTCTGTGCTTTTTCATACTCAGCGGGTCTGTATTTAAATAGCTGCGTGCCATACTTTCCTTGAACGTAAGCCTTTTTTCTAGGGAAATATTCTATTCTAGCATCATACATATGCAATAGAGAATCCAAATACATCTGCTGCAAAATAGAATCACTTTTATTCTTTTTCATAAATGCAGAAAAGTACTTGGCTCCTTCTGTGTATAATTTTTCACTGACACATGGAGGACAAATTCCTTTTACTTTCAACCAAGATTGGTAAGCTACATCTACACTCCCTTGCTCTCTGTCTCCCTGCCAGATACCATAAGCTTCTCTGCAAAGAGTTTTCTGATCTTCTGTTTCTCCCCAGCACGCTTCATCTTGGGCATAATTTGAAGTAAATAATAAAGTGCCTAGTGCTAAAATTAAAATTCGTTTCATCTCTCTTGTTGTTTATCTATATTTACTTTTAACAAACCACTTATCGTTTTTGTGAGGCATTATACTAATGCCTATATATGAACTCAAAGAAGTCTCTTTTATTAAACCGTTATCGGTAGAACCCCAAGTTCCAAAATCCATGCCTAAATTCAATCTGCTATAAGAATTGCTTCCTAAAAAAGGAATGGAAACACCTAGTGAAACACGTTTTACTGTTAGGGCTTCGTCACTAAATTTCAAGTAACCATCTCCATGCCGAACGCCTACTTGATAGATAGTAGTCATATACCAAGGAGTATTAGAGCTTCCCGCAGGTCTGGGTGTTAATAGCATCCCCAAAGAATATGAGTTAGCATTTCCGTACCTTTCTGCGCTGGCCATATCTTCTAACGAATTAGCATAGTTCTCCCAATTTTGATTTTTCCATTCCATAGAAAGCTCTAACTGTCTTTCCTTTTCATTTACAAAACTCAACACAAGCCCTGCTCTTAACTCTGCTGGAAGAATGATTTCACCATCAACCTCTCCTGAATAAAAAATAGTATCCTGGGCACTTAATTCATTCAAAGACGAGCTGTAATTTGCATTCTGAATCAAATTTTCCGATGTAAACCCTATATTATTTTCAAGACTATAGCTCAAACCAGCTGTAACACCCCAATCTGAAGTTTTCACACTCTCTCCTCTTCTGTACTCATGCTTAATTCTAAGATTCTTTTTAAATAAAGCTCCAAAAGTCAGATTACCATCACCCATAGAGACAGTTCTAATTTCTTTTCTATGGTAAATCCCAGAGAGCTCATCATAAATAACATCTCTTCCATAATCGGATGACCCGAATAAGAGGTTTCCATTTACTCCTATGGAAAGATAAGAGTTTAGATATTTAATCGTATCTACCTCTAAACCCTTTGCAGTCTTAACCACGAAATCCTTAAAATAGTTTTTTTTGTAAGAGGTTCCTAAGAAACCTTTCGTATAACCCCCATTTCCAGAATATCTGTACTCTGCAGAAGTGCCATCAGGTAAAATAGATGAATTCTCTGACAGCTCATATCCAACAGAACTGAATGGAAATACTCCAAAAGCTGCTCCAAACCCTTTGCCTAAAGGAATGCCAATGCTCATCTCGTTTATCTTAGAAAGAGAGTTCCGCTCACTTGTTTCAGCATTTTCTAATTGAAAACTCTTAACCGTTAAACCTGTTTGAAATACAGGCCTAGCTATACTACTATAGCTAGCTGGATTTGTAAAATTCACAGAAAAAGGCGTGCTCAAGGCTACCATAGAACCCGATAAGCCGTGGCCATAGCTTGGAGTTTGGGACTCCAACTCACCAAGACCAAATCGAGAATATGGTGAAATAGTGTTGAGCTGTGCCTCACTAACAAGAGCAGAGCTAGCAAACAATATAGTAAAAACTAATGGCCTAGTTATTATGTTTAAGTATTTCATACAGCCCCTTCAGGGTAAGTTTTGGGTTGGCAAAAATCGTCTTTTTTATCCCACCTACAAAATGGAATGCATCTCCTCCGGTAATAAGAACTTTTACCTCTCCAAAAGATTGTTCAGTTTCGTTTATAAACTGATGAATCTCTCCTAAAATTCCATAAAAAACACCTGACTTAAGACTGTCCTCTGTGCTTTTACCTGGAAAAGTCTTATAGTCTAACATTTCGAAAGATGGCAACCTGGCTGAATAATCATTCATCGACTTAAATCTCATCCGCCAACCAGGCGTTATCGCTCCACCGCAGTAAATGTTTCCATCAGTAAGAATATCATAAGTGACACAGGTCCCTATATCAATTACTAGTGAAGAGACCCCAGGAAAAATAGCCGCTGCGGCAGTTATATTAGCTATTCGATCCAATCCCAACGTCTCAGGTGTTTGGTAAGCCATCTCGAAGATCAGTTTACTTTTATGGCTTAAGTAATGTACATTTCCTTTAGATTCTAAAAACCCTAGAACTAATTTAGTCTGCTCTTCTGAAGCAGTAGAGGATAAAATGATAGAGTCCAACTTGACCTTTTCCAACTCTTTTTTAAGGATAAGTAACACCTCATGACTAGGGTTTGAATGTTTTTTTCCCAGGACGCCTAGCTTTGCAAAGCAAAACTTCACATACGAGTTTCCAAGGTCAATAATTAAATCTAATCTTTCCACTCTAAAGTTTTATAAAAGTGCTTGACATCAGTTTCTATATATTCCAGCACCGGAGCTATGGAATCTGCATTAGGACTATGGTCAAAATAAAGAGCGCCCCTTAAAAAATGAGAAACGCTGTCTGTGGCAAAGAACTGTAATGGAGAAGCTACATTTCCTTTAAGCTCATAGCTCAACCCGTAAACATGTGTGCTCTCCAGTTTATGGCTAGAGGTGTTAATAGCAGTAGCCTTTAAGTTATGCTTGTAAGCATAATTATAAACATCTTCTAAAAATGGCTGAATTTCCTGATTTTCTAGTGAAAAATAGGTGAAGTGAACTTTAGCTTTATGCAGAGGAAACACCAGATTAAACTGATTAATGCTTTTACGTTTTTGAATAATAGAAAATACAGGTTTTTCAAACGAAAAAGGTAGTTCTATACTTGTAGCTTCGTATTTTTTTTCTGGCAAATCGATCCTGAAGTAACTTTTTGGCTTTGGTAAAAAATAATCAACATCACTGCAAGAAGTGACTAAAAGCAGTAGACATAAAAAACAGTTTATAGAAAATTTATTCCTCATTACCGATTATAATTTTCACTCTGTTAATTTTTCTTTTATCCGCAGCTTCAATAATGAATATTAAATTATTGAACGATATTTTTTCGCTTTTTAGTGGGATTTTACCGCACTGCTCAATAATAAAACCTGCCAACGAATCTGAGTCTCCCTTAGCGTTTTCCATGTCATCTCCATCGATATCAATAACACGATATAAATCGATTAACGCTATTTTACCTTCAAAAATAAATGTGTTTTCATCCAACTTAGAGTACTGCAAATCATCGTCATCAAACTCATCAGTAATATCTCCAACTATTTCTTCAATAATATCTTCTAATGTTACTACGCCTGAAGTTCCTCCATATTCGTCTACGACTATGGACATGTGAATTTTCTTTTCTTGGAACTCTCTTAATAAATCATCTATTTTTTTATTCTCAGGAACAAAAAACGGAACCCGAAGAAGCTTAGTCCATTCGAAATGTTTTCTATGAATGTACGGCAGTAAATCTTTTAGGTAAAGGACTCCTTTTATAGAGTCAAGCGTTTCCGAGTAAACAGGTATTCTACTGAAACCTATTTTACTTACTATTTCGAGGACTTTATCGAATGAAGTTTCGATATCTATGGCCTGAATATCAACTCTAGAAGTCATTACCTGCTTTGCATCCTTAGTCCCAAAATAAATTATACCTTCCAATATTTTTTGTTCTCCCTCAGTTCTGAAATCATCATTGGTAAGGTCTAAAGCTTGACTCAGTTCACCAATACTGATGGCACTTGCAGAAGAATCTGACCTGCCGTCAATAAACTTGGTAAGACCAATTAATGGCCTACTAATCGGCGTGCAAACCCTAGACAAGAACACCATCGGCCTAGCCATAAAAGAAGCCAACCCTAAATTATTAGAAGTAGCGTAAACCTTTGGAATCACTTCTCCAAAAAGTACTAAAAGAAACGTAACAAACACCACTTGAACCAGTATCTGAAAAACTGGATTGGAAGGTTCTGTAAAAAAAGGATCGACCACGAAGGAAGAAATTAGTACAATGGCTACATTTATAAAGTTGTTTACTATTAAAATGGTGGCTAGAAGCTTTCGAGAGGCGGACTCCTTTTCGGGAAGCATCAATAAATTTAAAATAATGCCATCCCCAGTTTTTTGACTACATTTTAACTCTTCTATCTGAGAGGGCGAGATAGAAAAAAAGGCCACTTCTGAGCCTGAAATTAAAGCGCTCGCTATGAGAAGAACTATCATCACGAGTGAAAATATCCAAAAGCTAAATTCACCCAAAACTTGCAAAAAAATAACAGAAAATAGACTATCGCCTAAAATGACAGGGTCCAAAATATAGTTTTTTAATTAACGACTAAAAAGGAAGGTCATCATCCGGTAATGCCTCCCCTTTGGTACTTGTTTCTTGTTCACTTGTCTGAGCCGGGGTCGCATTAGACCTCTCCTCTAAAGGAGCCTTTCCAAGCATAGTGAAACTATCTGCTACTATTTCGGTTGTGTATCTTTTAGTTCCGTCATTTCCATCCCAAGACCTTGTTCTAAGCTTCCCTTCCAAATAAATTTGAGAACCTTTTCTTAAGTATTTCTCGACTATCTCGACAAGTGGGCCCCAAACGGCAACACTATGCCACTCGGTGTAGGTGGTTCTTTCTCCCGTGCTTTTATTCTTTCTGGTTTCACTTGTCGCCAAAGAAAAGTTTGCCACACGACTATTTTCGAATGACTTTATCTCTGGATCTTTCCCGATATTACCGATTAAAATTACTTTATTTACGCCAGCCATAATTTTGAATATTTAGACAAAGTTATGATTCTAAAAAAAATATACAGTTAAAATTTTAGGATTTTCCCTCTAATTTAAAGAAACTGGGGCTGTCAGAAATAAATTTCTCTATTAATCGATGAATGGGAAGTCCCAATAAATCTTCAAAGACCACAGTCTCACTCTTTAACAAGGAAGGAATTTCTTCAACTCTGTAAACAAAGAATTGTGCGTGAATTTTTCTGTGGGATAAGAGATGTCTGTATATGGCTGAGACAAACTCCAAACTATTTACATCCACACTCGCTTCACTTATAAATAGACTTAGGTCATTTTTTGAATCCTCAGCAGAAGAAGCCACAAAACTAGGGAATTCATACAAATTCTGCCAAATCCCTTTTCCCACTCTTTTCCTCAAAACTGTTCCCCTACCGCTGATTAAGACAAGAAATGACATATGCCACTCCGCCACTTTAGTTTTCTTCAATTTAACAGGCAGCTCCTTAACTCTTTTTGTTCGTAGAGCGTCACATCTGCTATTTAGAGGGCATGGTTCGCAGTTAGGGCTTTTAGGAATACATTGTAGCGCGCCAAATTCCATAATCCCTTGATTGTAATTACTTACTTCACTTGACGGCAATAACTCGGTACTGAGTTCTCTAAATATTTTCTCCCCGAGGGAAGAGTTTATCGGCTGATCTATGCCAAAAACTCTAGACAGCACTCTAAATACATTTCCATCTAAAACTGCGACCTTCTCATCATAACAAAAACTAGCAATAGCAGCTGCTGTATATAATCCAACACCCTTAAGTTCAAGCAATCCTTTAAAATGCTTAGGGAATTCTCCATTTAACTCTTTTGAGATGTAATTCGCTGTAAAATGTAGGTTTCTCGCACGAGAATAATAGCCCAAACCCTGCCATAACTTCAAAACTTTCTCTTCTTTTGACTTTGCTAAATCATTAACTGTCTCAAATTCACTCACAAAGTTCAAATAATACTTCAATCCCTGAGCTACTCTAGTTTGCTGAAGAATTATCTCTGAAAGCCATATTTTAAAAGGGTCGCGAGTTCTTCGCCAAGGCAAATCTCGTTTGTTTTGGCTGTACCATTTTGATATAATATCACTAAACTCTCTCAACTTTTTATATGATTTGTTTTACTGCTGATAAAAATATTTAAAAGATGCCCGGTAATTCAACGCAGTAAGTATTTTTGTAATGAAACTTAAGTGAAAAATTAAATCAAAAGTACAAAATGACAAAAGCAGATATCGTAAACTCTATAGCCGACAAATCCGGAATAGAAAAAGTGGACGTACTAAATGTAGTTGAAGCCTTCATGAGCACTGTAAGAGGTTCTTTGGAAAAAGGGGAGAACGTTTATCTAAGAGGTTTTGGAAGCTACATAGTGAAAACTAGAGCTGAAAAAACTGGAAGAAACATATTAAAGAACCAGGCCATAATTATACCTGCTCACAACATTCCGGCTTTTAAGCCGGCTAAATCTTTCGTAGAAAGAGTTAAAACTAAAGTTCCAGTTAAATAGTGAATTCTAGAAACAAGCAAATTGTATTAATAGCACTGTCAGTATTATTGGTGGTGCTGTTTTTATTTATGCCAGAGCAACCACTGGAAACAACAAATAGCATCAAAGCTAACGCCAACAGCCAAGAGATAACGGAGCCTTCAGAAGCAGTTCATACATCAATAAAAGACAGGGTAGAAAAAGCTATTCGAGCTGTTCAAAGCGAAGACCCTATGAGCGGCATTCAGGATCTTCTGAGCATAGTGAGACAGGACTCCACGCAACTGGATGCTCAATATTATTTAGGCTTATTTTCTATTCAAACAGGGCAATTTGAAAAAGCTGTAAATCGTTTTGAAAAAGTTATTACCTTTGTGGGCTTGAAAAAATACCCAGATGCACGATATCAGTTATCGGTGTGTCTAGAAAAGTTAGGCAAGACAGAAGCTGCCATAGAACAGCTGGAGCTCTATTTAACTGAAATAGACCCCAGAGAAACTGGCAATCAAGAGAAAGTGAAGAAAGAAATTATTAGATTAAGAAACTAAAAGTATTTAGATATGCCGAGTGGTAAAAAAAGAAAGAGACATAAGATGTCAACTCACAAGCGCAAGAAACGTTTGAGAAAAAACAGACACAAGCAAAAGAAATAAGGTTCTCCTAAGTAGAATCTCTTACCCTTTTCTTCTAATAAACGAGTACTTGCCTTTTTTCATAGTAGACTATTGAGTCTAGGCTGCATAATTGTATGCAGTTACATTTAAAAAAAGGAAATTTACACATGAGTGTAGAGTTAATTATCAATGCCTCTGAAAAAGGCTCAGATATAGCAGTTCTAAGAGACAATAAGTTAATAGAACTTCACAAAGAGAACACCTCTAAGGAATATAAAGTAGGCGACATTTACCTGGGTAAGGTTAGAAAAGTTTTACCTAGTCTTAATGCAGCGTTTGTAAATGTAGGATATGAGAAAGATGCTTTTCTCCATTATCATGACCTGGGCCCGCAGCATTCTTCTTTAAAGGATTACGTTAAGAAAACGCAGGCGAAGAAGCTCACCAAATCTGATTTGAAGAGTTTTAAATGTCTGCCAGACATCGATAAACACGGAAAGATAAAAGATCAATTAGCTAGTGGCCAATTAGCGTTAGTTCAAGTTGTAAAGGAACCAATATCTACGAAAGGTCCTCGCCTGACATCAGAAATTACATTGGCAGGTCGTTTTGTCGTTTTAGTTCCCTTCTCCAAAAAAATATCGATTTCTACCCGAATCACTGATGAGGAGGATAGAAAAAGACTTAAGAATTTGATGCGAAGCATCAAACCAGCGAACTGTGGAATCATTCTTAGAACGGTAGCTAAAGGAAAGAAAGTTGCCGAATTGCATACGGATTTAGCTGACTTAATTTCTAGATGGGAAACACTTTTTCAAAATCTCAAGAATGCGAAACCAGCGGATAAAGTGCTAGGAGAGTTAGACAGAAAATCGACAGTTTTAAGAGATCTACTTACACCAGAACATGAAGCCATTCACATGAATGACAAAGACATGGCTGCAGAAGTAAAGGCTTATGTGAAATCTATTTCTCCTGAAAAAGAAGGAATCGTCAAGTTTGTAAAAAGTAATGATCTTTTCGAAAAGTTCGGAATTCACAGACAAATAAAATCAAGCTTCGGGAAACAAGTTATGCTTAAGTCTGGTGCTTATCTAATTGTAGAGCACACTGAGGCTATGCATGTGATAGATGTAAATAGTGGTAACAGAAAAGGTGGTATAAAAAGCCAAGAAGAAAATGCACTGACAACAAATCTAGAGTGCGCTGAAGAAATAGCTAGAATTCTTAAGTTAAGAGATATGGGTGGTATTATCTGCGTTGACTTTATAGATATGCAGAAGCGAGAAAATCAAAGAAAACTCCTAGATTCTTTCAAAGAGTTCATGAAAGATGACAAAGCAAAGCATAATATACTAGCACCAAGTAGATTTGGAGTTGTTGAAATCACAAGACAGAGAGTTCGTCCTGAAACAGACATAACTACAACAGAGCTTTGTCCTTCATGCAAAGGGTCTGGCAAGATAGAAGCTTCTGTGCTCATTACAGATGAAATAGAGCGCTCGCTCGCTGCGTTGAAATCTGCAGGGAAAACTACCTCCCTGTCTATGCTAGTAAATCCAATGCTAGAAGCTTATTTAAAAAGAGGCCTGTTTAATAGCATTCTTAAAGGTTGGAGAAAGAATTACGGATATAAAATTTCAATAGATTCTAGCACTACTCTAGAACTTTTAGAGGTCCACTATTACGACCAAAACCAAGAAGAACTAATGTTAAATAGCTCCAATAAGCAAACCTAAATTTTTCCACGGTAAATCAAAGAGCTCGCCGATAGTTTGATTAGTGAGACACCCTTTGAACATATAAACCCCCTTTCTAAATCCAGGATCGGCGTTTATCATTTTATCCACCCCTCCTTCATTTCCCATTTCAATGAGAATTGGAGCAAAAATGTTACTTAAGGCATAGCTAGCCGTCTTACTCACCCTAGATGCGATATTGGGCACACAATAGTGAATTACATCATTGTGCTTAAATGTGGGATGGTCATGATTCGTGATTCTACTCGTTTCAAAAACACCCCCTTGATCGATACTTACATCTACTAAAACTGAACCTGATGGCATATTCACTATCATTGCCTCACTTACTACGCAAGGAGTTCTTCCAAATGGCGCGCTTAACGCACCGATGGCCACATCTGCAGTCTTTAGAGCTTCTGCTAGAATTTTTGGCTGAATAGTAGATGTCCATAACCTATGACCTACATCATTCTGTAATCTCCTTAATTTAAAAAGGCTGTTATCAAAAATCTTTACGCTGCACCCAAGACCTAAAGCAGCTTTAGAAGCATAAGCACCCACAGTACCCGCACCTATAATTACTACTTCTGTGGGATGAACTCCCGAGATACCACCGAACATGAGTCCTTGTCCATTATTGGCATTACTCAAATATTCACTTGCTATTAAAACACTGGTGTTTCCTGCTATTTCTCCCATAGCTCTAACCACCGGATAGATGTCTTCACTATCTTTTATATAGTCCCAGGCTACAGCAGTGACCTTCTTTTTCATTAGTACCTCTAGCGATTCTTTAGGCTGTAAGGTCATCTGTAATGCTGAAAAGAGAAACTGATTCCCACTCATCATTTCTACCTCTTCCAAAGAAGGCGGGGCTACTTTAAATATAATTTCAGATTGAAATATTTTATCTCTTTCATGTACGATTTGAGCTCCAGCCTCGCTGTAGTCTGTATCAGAAAAATGAGATTCCTGACCAGCCGAAGCTTCTACTAAAACAACATGGCCATTGTTCACTAAAAGACCGACAGCTTCCGGAGTTAATGCTACCCTTTTTTCCTGGAAAGAGGTTTCTTTAGGAATGGATATGGTTAAATTATTATTTCTTTTTTGAACTGCTAATAGCTCTTCCTGAGGCATTAATTGAGCTTGTTCAGCCAACGCTTTTATTCTTTTATTGTCACCCATAGCAGTATTACTTATTATTACAGATTAAGACGCGAGAAGATACGACATTTAGAAAAATTTGAACATTCTAACTTCATTTTCTCTCGAAATAAAAATATTCTTTTCCTCTCCGCTAAAAAATGGTTTGGCTATTTTCGGCCACTCGATAAACACATAACAATCTTTTTCAAGATATTCTTCAAAACCTAAATCATAAAGTTCCTCTGCAGCATTAACTCGGTAGAGATCGAAGTGAAAAACGCTAGCTCCTTTTTCAGTTTCATATTCATTCACTAATGAAAAAGTCGGACTAGAAATAGACTCCTTCACTCCTAGCTCTTGACATATACTTTTAATAAAAGTAGTTTTTCCGCTACCCATATCACCACTTAAAAGGCAGGTTACTGGGTCAGGATTTAGATTCAACCATTTTTTAGCCATATTCTCTATCTCAAGAATTGAATTTACTTCAAAGTTCATTTATCTCGGGATTAACTTCACAAATGGAATCATTACCTCCTCCATTGAAATCCCACCATGCTGGAAGGTACTATCGTAATACTTCACAAAGTGATTCAAGTTATTCGGATAAACAAAAAAGTCGTTTTTCAAAGCAAAAATATAGCTCGAGCTTATGTTCTCCTTAGGAAGGAATGCATCTTCTGGCTTAGGAATTTCGAAAACTTCAGATGCCTTGTACTTTAAATTTCTACCTGTTTTATACCTTAAATTACTATTTGTGGCTCTATCTCCAACTACTTTAACTGGATGGTCTACTTGAATAGTTCCATGGTCTGTGGTAATAATAAGCTTAGAGCCGTTCTTCGCTATTTTTTTCAGAAGATCTAAAAGTGGAGAATGCTCAAACCAGGAGAGGGTCAAAGATCTGTAAGCAGAAGAGTCTCCTGCCAGTTCCTTAATCATATCCATTTCCGTTCTAGCGTGAGAGAGCATATCCACAAAGTTATAGACTACGACATTTAGTTTATTCTTAGTGAGATCGTTAAATCGCTCATTAAGTTTCTTTCCATAATTTAGATTTAACACTTTATTATAACTAAATGGAATATTGAGCCCTAATCTCTGAAGATTTTTTTCCAGTAATTCTTTTTCATATTTATTTTTTCCGCCTTCATCATTTTCTCCAACCCAAAATTGAGGATACATCTTTTGAATTTCTGAAGGCATCAAGCCAGAAAATAGGGCATTTCTGGCATATTGCGTCGCTGTAGGTAAAATTGAAAAGAACATATCTTCCTCCTCTACTCTAAAGTATTCATTAATTGCAGGCTGAAGTGCCTTCCATTGATCAAACCTCAAGTTGTCGATAACCACTAAAAACAGACTCTCCTCATTCTTTATAATTTCAGGCTGAATTCTATCTTTAAATAAAGTGTGGCTCATAGTAGGAGCTTCTACTTCTCCCTTTAGCCAGTCTAAATAATTATCTTTTATAAACCTCGAGAATTGAGTGTTTGCTTCTTCTTTTTGAGTAGCAAATATGCCTTCTAGCGCTTCATCTTGCGTTCCGTCTAACTCTAAATCCCAATAAACCAGTTTCTTATATAACTCTTGCCAATCCTCTATATCCAACCTACCCATTAGCTGCATGCTAATTTCTCTAAACTGTCTTTGATATCCTGAAGAGGCTTTCTCGTCTACCAATCTCTTTTCATCCAGATTCTTTTTAAGAGCTAACAGAATCTGATTAGGGTTAACTGGTTTTATTAAATAATCAGAAATCTTAGAACCTATGGCCTCTTCCATAATATGTTCTTCTTCACTTTTGGTAATCATAATGACAGGCAGGGTCGGATCTATCCCTTTTATAGATTGCAACGCCTCCAAACCAGATATACCAGGCATGTTTTCATCTAAAAAAATAATATCAAAAAACTCCTCTTCCACCATATCTATTGCCTCATTACCGGAGTTGACTGTAGTCAAGTGATACCCCCTATTTTCTAGGAAAATAATGTGTGGTTTAAGCAATTCTATTTCATCATCTGCCCATAATATTTTTTTTTCAGCCATAAAAGTGAATTATTTTCGTTTCAGTATGTAAATAACGTTCGAAAGTTAAACGACTTTAGCAGAATAAACGTGCACTAAAAACTAGTTTTTTTTTGAGAGAACAAAAATTGAATAAGAAGAAAATATTTAATGATCCTGTTTATGGATTTATAACGCTAAAAGATGAGTTTATAATAGAGATTATAGATCATCCGTGGTTTCAAAGATTGAGAAGAATTTCTCAGCTTGGACTTTCACATCTAGTCTATCCCGGAGCTGTGCATAATAGATTCCATCATGCCATAGGAGCCATGAATTTAATGCAAGAGACTTTAGATAGTCTTAAGCAAAAAGGAGTAGAAATTAGTGCTGAAGAGGAGTTAGGGGGCAATCTAGCCATACTTCTTCATGATGTGGGTCATGGGCCTTTTAGCCATGCTTTAGAACACAGTATAGTTAGTGATATTTCTCATGAAGAGCTCACGTTGTTAATTATGCAACACTTAAACAAAGAGTTCGGTGGAAAGCTAAGTACTGCCATAGAAATATTCTCAGACACTTATAAAAAGAAATTTTTACATCAGCTCGTAAGCAGTCAACTAGATATGGATAGGTTGGATTATCTATCCCGAGATAGTTTTTATAGTGGTGTATCGGAGGGAATAGTAGGAACCGAACGTATTATAAAAATGCTTGATGTTCAAGATGACCAAGTAGTGGTAGAGGAGAAAGGAATATACTCGATAGAAAAATACATCGTAGCTAGAAGGCTTATGTACTGGCAGGTTTATCTGCATAAGACTGTTTTGAGTGCCGAGTTCATGCTGGTTAATGTCCTAAAACGGGCGAAACAATTAGCTCATGATGGCATCGACCTTTTTGCTACGCCTGTTCTAAGAGAATTTCTATATTCGGAATATGACATGTCCATGGTTAGGTCGGATAAAACGATCTTAGAAAAATTCTGCGAACTAGATGACTATGATGTTTTGGCTTGTATAAAAGCATGGAAAAACCATGAAGACAAGGTGCTCAGTCTTCTTTCTAGCTCGCTTCTGAATAGAAAGTTATTTAAAATTAAACTTAGCAATGAAAAATGGACAGAGGGACTTATTTCAAAAATGCAACATAGAATTTCTGAAAAATATGATCTCTCTTTAGATGAGGCTGCATATTTCGTAATTCATGATATGGTGGATAATAAGGCATATAGCCCTGCATCAGAAAATATTCTTATAAAGATGAAAGATGGCACGATAACTGATTTAGCGCTCGCCTCTGACCACCTTAATATCTCGGCTCTTTCTGACCCAGTGCAAAAATGGTTTTTAGCAGAATATTTATAAAATTTAATTCTAATGCTCGTATTTAAATTTGGTGGTGCTTCTGTAAAAGATTCTAAATCCGTAAAAAACATAGCTAAAATACTTAGAGAGTATTCCTCTGATAGACTTCTTGTAGTAATAAGTGCTATGGGAAAAATCACTAATCTGTTGGAAAGCATACTAGCTTCAGAAGCTCAAGAGAAACGTTCTTCGCTCCTTCTGCAGTTCAAAAACTTTCATCTCGATATAGCTACATCCTTAGGTATAAAAAAAGAGTTTATAGAGTTTATAGACAAAAGGGTGAAACATATTTCTGACTTCATGGAATCCAATAAAGATGAATACTTCCGCTATGATGAAATAGTTTCTCAAGGAGAGTTGTCGAGCACATACCTAATTCATTTGTTTTTGATTAAAGAAGGCTTCGAATCTCATTGGCTCGATGCGCGCGCACTAATAAAAACCCAAGATGACCATAAAACCACTCAGGTAAACTGGGAAGAATCCTCGAAACAAATTAAAAACTCACAGGTATCTTCGAAAAACCAAAAACTGATAATCACTCAAGGCTTTATAGGTTCGAATAAAAAAAATGAAACGACAACTCTAGGAAGAGAGGGGTCTGATTTCAGTGCCGCTATCTTTGCTCATCTTTTAAACGCAGAAAGTGTAACCGTCTGGAAAGATGTTCCGGGAATGCTAAATGCGGATCCTAGAAAGTTTCAGAATACAATAAAACTAAAGCAAATATCATACATAGAAGCCATAGAACTAGCATATTACGGAGCTAGTGTGATTCATCCTAAAACCGTAAAACCTCTTCAGAATAAAAAGATCCCGCTTTATATAAAATCATTTATCGACCCTAGAGCAGAGGGAACGGTTATTAAAGATGGAGTGGATATGATCCCTTTAGCACCTTCCTTTATTAGTAAAAGAGAGCAAATCTTAGTGAGTTTTACTCCAAGAGATTTCTCATTTCTAGGGGAGAAAGAGCTAAGCGAAATATTCAAAGTTCTTTCTGATCATAAAATCGCTGTCAATTTAATGCAGAATAGTGCTATTAGTTTTTCTGTAGTATTTAATCAAGCTCATCAAGACCTGGAAAACATTCGACAATCTTTAGATCTTAAATTTTCTATTCGGTTTAATAAAGGTCTAGAACTGTTAACCATCAGACACTATAATGAACATATTATTAAAGAATTAACCAATGGAAGAAATCTACTTTTGGAGCAAAGAAGTAGAAATACTGTGCGATTTATAATGGAGACATGATGATTCAATAAAACGCTCGAAACAAACACAACAAGAATACTGTGCTAATTTAAATAGCATTTAGTCGTTCTAAAATGGAATTAATAATTATTTCAAACTCATCTCAGGGATTTCACCTACTGAAATAAAACTAATTCTCATAGTTACATTGCCCTAATTGTAATGATGATTTTAACTTAACTGTTAAATATTAGGCTCTGCGATTAGATCCTATTTTTTACCTAAAATCATTGAGCATAAAAAAACCGATAACAAGTTATCGGTTTATATTTATATTTTTTTTATTAATTAATACTCATCCTCGTTAAAGAAAAAGTCTTCCTTGGAGGGGTAATCTGGCCAGATTTCTTCAATATTTTCATATGCCTCACCTTCATCTTCTATTTGCTGAAGGTTTTCTACTACCTCTAGCGGAGCTCCTGCTCTCATGGCAAAATCTATTAATTCATCTTTGGTAGCTGGCCAAGGGGCATCTTCTAAGTATGATGCTAATTCTAATGTCCAATACATGCTTTAATTGTTTATTTGATACTAAAACGATAAGTTGTTCTTGTAATCCGCTGCTGCGTTCAAATTTTACGCGAATATAATTTTTTTGTTTACCTATTCGACATCAATTTTAAAATCAAAAATAATAGTCATAACAGTCTGATTATCAAATATTCAAAACTTAAACGACAGGCTTCCATGGAATTTCAACTGCTGAAACCTCTTGAGAACAAGCTCTAGAAAGCACAAATAGGTAATCTGACAAACGGTTTATGTATTGAATAATGAGCTCTTCCACCCCCTGATCTTCCATTAAATCCACTACTCTTCTCTCTGCTCGCCTGCAAATACATCTAGCCACATGAATAAAAGAAACTAGCTCGTGACCTCCTGGAAGAACAAAATTCTTCATCTCTGGCAAGTCCAAATTCAGCTCATCCATTAGATTTTCCAACCTCAATACACTTTCAGAATTAATGTCTGGGAGTTTAAAAGAAGCAGTTTTCTCAGGATCATTTGCCAATTGGCTTCCGATGGTGAAAAGTTCGTTTTGGATAGTGATGAGGTTTTTATGATATCTTTCATGACTGCGGTCTCTAATCACACCTATCCAACTGTTTAGTTCGTCTAGGGTTCCGTATGCTTCAATTCTAATGTTATTTTTATTTACTCTACGCCCACTTAATAAAGAGGTAGTGCCTTTGTCACCTGTTTTAGTGTAAATTTTCATTTGATTAGTTCATTTTTAATGACCTACTAAATATACCGGATAGTAAGTTTTCAATCATCTCTTTTTCTAATTCAATCGGGTTAATTTCTGGTTTTTTCAAAACCCACGTATAGAGCCACCTTAAAGTAGAAAGAATAGAAAATAGCGCTAAATCGACGTTCACAGGTTCTTTTCGATCATTCTTAAAAGCTTCTATTAAAATATTTCTAAACGCCAGCTCATATTCATCTCTCATAGAGGTATACTGATTAAATGCAGGCTCTTCTAAATGGACCCAATCAGAAGTAAGTAGCGCCATTCCATTAGGGTGTTTAATCGTTAATTCCACATGCAGTCTAATTAACCTTTCTAACTGCTCCTCATACGTTAATGTAGAATTTCTAATCACCTCCATCCCAGAGGTAAACGAACGGGCCAACTCCAGTAATAATATCTGCAGGATCTCTTGCTTGCCTTTGATGTGGTTATATAAACTAGGAGCTTCTATTTGGAGCTCTGAGGCTATGTCTCTCATAGATGTAGCAGTAAAACCCCTTTTCCTAAAAAGCCGAGCTGCCCCATTTAATATTTGTTTCTTACGATTAGAATCGGCCATTTATGAATGAGGATATTATTTACTCTTACCCGTTATTATTTTTTTAATCTCATTTAACTTGAAGAGCGCTTCTACCGGGGTGAGGGTATTTATATCCGTACTAATTATTTCTTCCTTCACCTGCTGTAAGACAGGGTCATCTAACTGGAAAAAACTAAGCTGCACCTCTGATTCATTCTCCTTTAAGTTACTCGTAGGGCTTACTGATCTCCCTTTTTCACTTTTACTTTCCAACTTTACTAATAACTCATTAGCTCTCAACACTACTTCTGCAGGCATTCCTGCCATCTGCGCTACATGAATACCAAAACTATGATTAGAACCGCCTTCTTGTAACTTCCTTAAGAAAAGGATTTTATTCTCGACTTCTTTAACTGCTACATTAAAGTTTTTCACCCTAGGAAAGACAGAAGACATATCATTTAACTCGTGGTAATGCGTAGCAAAAAGCGTTTTAGCCCTAAATGAAGGATGTTCATGTAAGAACTCAGCTATAGCCCAAGCGATACTTATTCCATCATAGGTACTGGTCCCTCTCCCGATTTCATCCAGCAAGATTAAACTTCGGCTGGAAAGGTTATTCAAAATACTGGCAGTTTCATTCATCTCTACCATAAAAGTAGATTCCCCACTCGAAATGTTATCTGAGGCACCTACTCTGGTAAATACCTTATCTACCAAGCCCATTTTAGCAGACTTAGCAGGCACAAAAGAGCCCATCTGTGCCATAATCGTAATTAGCGCTGTTTGTCTTAGAATAGCAGATTTACCAGACATGTTAGGCCCGGTAATCATCATTATTTGTTGGACTTCATTATCTAATGAAATATCATTGGAAATATATTCCTCATCCAATGGTAATTGTTGTTCTATTACCGGATGTCTACCGGCTTCTATTTCTAATGAGAAACCTTCGTTTACTTCAGGTTTCACGTAATGGTTTCTCACAGCAATTTTAGCAAAACTAAGCAGACAATCCAGCTTAGCCAAAGCACTCGCATTAATCTGAACAGGCGCCACAAACTGGGCACTTTCTGAGACTAACTCATTAAACAACCTAAACTCGATACCCGCTATTTTTTCTTCTGCGCCTAAAATTTTGGCTTCATATTCTTTTAATTCTTCAGTAATGTATCTTTCGGCATTTACTAAAGTTTGTTTTCTTATCCAGGTCTCGGGAACCTTGTCTTTATGGGTGTTTCTAACTTCTAGATAATACCCAAAAACATTATTATAAGCGATTTTCAGTGAGGGTATTCCCGTAATCCCGGATTCTCTCTCCTGAATTTGTCGTAAGAAATCCTTTCCTGAAAAAGCTATTTTTCTGAGCTCATCTAATTCTGCATCTACTCCAGATGCTATAACATTACCTTTAGATAGAACCACAGGCGGATCATCTTTTAACCTGGACTTAATGCTTTCTCTTAGCGTTTCACAAAGGTTAATTTGACCAGCGAGCTGCTTTAGGCTTTTGTTCTCCTGAAGGCCACACGTTTCTTTAATCGCGATCAGACTAGTTAGCGCTCTGCTTAACTGAAGAAGCTCCCTAGGATTAACTCTACCCACAGCTACTTTAGATATAAGCCGTTCTAAATCTCCTATTTTTTTTATTTCGCTTTGCAACGCCTCTATACTCTCTGTGCTCGAAGTGAAGTGGTCTACAATATTTAATCTTTCTTGGATAGGAGCTAAATCTTTGAGAGGAAGAACCATCCACCTTTTCAGAAGTCGGCTACCCATAGGGGATACCGTGTGATCCATAACATCAATTAGAGTAACCGCGTTAGGATGAGGAGAGTGGATTAGCTCCAAATTTCTTATGGTAAATCTGTCTAACCAAACATATTTTTCTTCTTCGATTCGAGAGATAGTAGCTATATGCTTTAGCTCATTATGTTTCGTTTCTCCCAAATAATGCAGTGCAGCTCCAGCAGCTACTACTCCTTCTGCTAGGCGCTCTAATCCGAAACCTTTTAATGACTTGGTCTTAAAATGGCTCTTTAATATGTCATTTGAAAAATCTTCTGTAAAAACCCAATCTTCTAGCACATACGTATAAAACTCTGATCCAAACCTGGTTTGAAATTCAGCAAGCTTCTGTTTCTGAATTAACACTTCTGAAGGTTTAAAACTTTGAAGCAGCTTATCGATATAATCGTCTTTTCCCTGAGCGCACATGTACTCTCCTGTAGAAACATCTAAGAATGACACTCCAGAGATAGTATCATTTAGGTGAACTGCGGCTAGAAAATTATTCTTCTTATTATCGAGAACATGATCGTGGTATGAAACCCCGGGAGTTACCAGTTCGGTCACCCCTCTCTTTACGATGTTTTTAGTGAGTTTAGGGTCTTCTAACTGGTCACAAATAGCCACTCTATTTCCAGCTCTAACTAACTTGGGCAAATAGGTGTCTACACTGTGATGAGGAAAACCGGCTAGCTCTATAAATGCGGCAGATCCGTTTTTTCTTTTGGTTAATACTATCCCTAATATTCCGGAAGCTTTAATAGCATCCTCACCAAACATTTCATAAAAGTCTCCCACTCTGAAAAGTAGCAGCGCATCAGGGTACTTCGCTTTTATGCGATTATACTGACCCATAAGGGGAGTTTCTTTAACCGTTACCTTCTTCTTTTCTGCAGCATCATCCATATAAAAAGCGCTCATTTACAAGACACAAAATGCCACCCATTTCAGATAGAGCGGCAGCCGTGTTTAAGAAACCATGTGTCCTAGTTAGATTACGGAAAGATACATACTCAGCCCTTTTCTGGCGCTTTCTAATACTTTTAGGTTTTTAACATTCCATTAACAGAGATATACCTTTCTCGTGTAATAAAAAGAGAGTATTAGAGCAACACATCATGCTAGAGTTAATATGGTCTAAAGAGCCTAGTGGGTTTTTAAAAAAACTGCACCTTACATATTTAAAAGAAAACTAAATTGGTTTTACTTTTTCTACCTAATTTAAACAAATGAAAAACAAGTTCGCATTTAAAATATTAGCGCGTATTAATAAATTAATATTACCCTCTATGCTAAGAAAAGACTTATATAATTTAAGTAAGATTCAGAAAGCAATAGTGGGCTATCGCTATTGGGTAACCAAGAATAGTTTATGATTTAGACCTGTATTGGTGATACAGCTTGATTCCTGAAAATAAAAGTGTGCTCACCTCTAAGAAAAACCCTCTACTACGTAAACCCCTTCGTAGTTTTTAAGATTTAGAAGTACTCCTGAGTAAACCTGACTTTCTTTGAATGTGATCTGAAGCTGCCCATTTTCGGGACGGTTTACCTGGATATGTTCTTTGAACAGAACATTCCTTTCTTTTACCTTAAAAACAGCTTCTTTAGCTGACCAGATTATGGTAAAATCCTTATCCGAAGTAGCCCAATCAAGCTCATTTGTGTTACAGAATTTGTGTTTTATTATGCTGACTTTACCCACTATTTCCTGAACATCTATTCCTACTTCATTCTCTGGATGAGTAATAATAGCTATGAAATCTTTAGAGTGTGAGATAGAAATTTTAGGTCCCGCAGGATAAAAAGGTTTTCCATGCTCTGTATACTGAAGTGTTTTTTTAAGGCCCATTTTAGACATAAGTGCTCTGGCTCCCAGCCATTCTAGTCGTCTTAAGTCATGGTTAAATCCTTTGTACTTTTCAGAAGCTACCTCAACAAACATGAGGCTTTCTAGCTCAGAAACGCTCTCTGTTAGTTTCCATATTCCTAACTCAGCTCCTCCCTCAATCTCTCTTAGTTCTTTTAGTGGCATTGTGTAACAAAACTAAGGAATTGTGCTTGCTTCATATACATTCTCCCAAAAGTATAGCGGGTTTCATTTTTCTATTGATAATCTGTACCTTTGCAACGCATAAAAACAGCATTTAATGAGTAGTCAAACACAAAAAGAAATGCTTCCGTACAAGGTTAAAGATATTTCCTTAGCTGATTTCGGAAGAAAAGAAATAGAATTAGCGGAGGCAGAAATGCCCGGATTAATGTCTTTAAGAGAGGAATTTGGAGATTCTAAGCCACTGAAAGGTGCCAGAATAGCAGGATGTCTTCACATGACGATCCAAACTGCAGTTCTTATAGAAACTCTAGTAGATTTAGGAGCAGACGTTACATGGAGTTCATGTAATATCTTTAGTACACAAGATCATGCTGCCGCTGCCATAGCTGCTACTGGTGTTCCTGTTTATGCTTGGAAAGGCCTGAATGAAGAGGAATTTGAATGGTGTATAGAGCAGACTATTTTTGCTTTTAAAGATGGTCAACCTCTAAACATGATATTAGATGATGGTGGAGATTTAACAAATATGGTGTTTGATAGATTCCCCGAGTTAACTAAGGACATCAAAGGTTTATCTGAAGAAACTACTACTGGGGTTCACAGATTGGTAGAAAGAGAAGCTAACGGAACTTTAGTAATGCCTGCTATCAACGTTAATGATTCTGTTACAAAATCTAAATTTGACAACAAATATGGATGTAAGGAATCTTTGGTAGATGCTATTAGAAGAGCTACTGATGTTATGATCGCTGGAAAAGTGGCCGTAGTGGCAGGATATGGTGACGTAGGAAAAGGTTCTGCCGCATCTCTTCAAGGAGCTGGCGCTAGAGTTATCGTTACAGAAATAGATCCTATATGTGCGCTTCAAGCTGCTATGGATGGATTCGAGGTTAGAAAAATGAAGGACGCTATTCCAAGAGCCAACATAATAGTTACGGCTACTGGTAATAAGGATATCATTACTGGCGAACATTTCTCTAAAATGACAGACAAAACTATCGTTTGTAACATAGGACACTTCGATAATGAGATAGATGTAACATGGTTAAATGATACCCATGGAGATTCTAAAGTAGAGATCAAACCTCAAGTAGATAAGTATACCATTAATGGAAATGATATCTTATTATTAGCTGAAGGAAGACTTGTTAATTTAGGATGTGCCACAGGACACCCTTCATTCGTGATGAGTAATTCGTTTACAAACCAAGTTCTAGCTCAGTTGGAATTGTGGAATAATACAGAGGCTTACGAGAACAAAGTTTACATGCTACCTAAGCATTTAGATGAAAAAGTAGCCATGCTTCACTTAACTAAAATAGGTGTAGATTTAGAGGAGCTTTCTCAGGATCAAGCAGACTATATCTCTGTGCCAAAGGCTGGGCCTTACAAGCCGGATCACTACAGATACTAGGAATTAATAACACTAGAATTAGAAGCCATCTAAGAGAATTCTTAGGTGGCTTTTTTAGTTATAAACCCTAAGGACAGATCCATTAAACTGAGTGCTGTACTGCTTTAAGGGTTGTTCTGCTGGGCCTGAAATCAAACTTCCGTCTAGAATTAACCAGCTAGACTCACTGCATTCATCCTTGAGCGTTATCTCATCCTCAAGAACAGACACTCTACAGCCTTCATCTGCATTATAAGGGGCGTGTCTATCAAAGGCAGTGAACTGATCTATATTATTTCTGTAAATAATAATACCACGGCTCCCCCCCGTTACATATACCCAACCAGTGATATTTGTAAGCTCAAAATAAGATGCATTATTAATATTTACAGAGAAATCCACACTTACCAAAGGAACTACACTATTGTTTTCTCTGCATCCTTTGCATCCTGCTAACAGAAAAATGGTTACTAATATTGCAAGTTTGTTTCCCATTTTATTTGAATACTTTCTTTGGAGCTCCAGCGATAAAATCTTTCAAGTAAAAAGGCTCGAAATATGCTAAATCCTCAAAGTTCTGATCTTTTAGTTTAGTTAACGCAATGTGACCCATATTTCGTGCGCTACAATTAACTTTTACCAATTTCACATTCAAATCACTAAGAGTTTCAAGACATTTTTCGGCTCCGTCACCAAAAATGGCTATCCTTTTACCTGCCAAATCATTAAAGCTCCCTTCGTGAATTTCTTTAGCATACGTGTTTTCTAACACCTCTAGATTAGACTGAAAAACAGCAGTAAACACTTCCATTCTTCTAGCGTCCAGCATAGGAATGTATAGCTCGAAAGAATCATCTTTAATTTTAGCCGCTAGAGCCAACTGAACTAGATTAGGTATGGCTATCAATGGTATTCCTGCACCCACACATATTCCTTTGGCTGTAGAAATACCTATTCTCAATCCTGTATAAGAGCCTGGACCAGAACTTACGGCAACCGCAGAGAGTTGCTTTGCCGTAATTTTATTATTTGTTAGTATTTCGTCTATAAACAGGGCTAATTTCTCAGAGTGGATATATTCTGAACTAGACTCCTCTATACATGACAGTAGATGCCCATCTTCGAATAACGATACGGAACAATTCTTAGTAGCTGTTTCTATACAGAGGATTCCATTTTTCATGCTGACTTATTCTTCCAACTGCACTTCCATATTATTCTTGAGCTTTTTAGAGACTGCGTCGTATGGGCCAACAATTATTTCATCATCCTCTGTTAACCCACTGGTAATTTGATAAAACTCGTCATCTTGCAATCCAAGCTCAACCAGACGAATTTTGGCCTTATTACCAACTCTCACAAATACTAAAGTAAACTCTTCTTCATCTGTTCTGTCACCCTCCTTTTTCGTCCTCTCTTTTCCTACAGTGGTAGTATCGGTTCTGGTGGTTACTGAAGTAATAGGAACAGAAATTGCATTATTCATGTAATCCGTTCGCACATCTACATTGGCGCTCATTCCCGACCTGAAAGGGGAAAAGCTAGATGGTCTTTCTAATAGCAAATCAGCGTAACTGTTTTTAAGAACTCTGATTTTCACAGAGAAATTAGTTACAAGGTCTGTGCTCATTAAACTAGAGTTTGTAGCCGTATTTGCAATTTCTGTTACTATTCCTTTGAATTTTCTATCAGGATAGGCATCTACCTCTATGAGTGCCGTATCTGCTAAGTTTACCCGGACTATATCACTCTCATTTACATCTACATCTACCTCCATAACATTCAAATCGCTAATTCTCATTAACTCATCCCCCTTAGTCATTCCAGTTCCCAAAATAACATCCCCCTTTTCTATGGTTAAGGCCGTCACTATTCCGTTTTGGGGAGCGTAAATAGCAGTTCTACTTAAATTTTCAGTAGCCTCTGCTTTCCCTGCTTGGGCACTATTTATGGCAAATCTGGCACTATTTACACTTTCTTCCGCGGCTTCTCTTTCTGCATCAGCCACTTGGTATTGAGAAAGGGCGCTTTCATATTCACTGCTACTTATGGCTCCGCTCTCTTTGAGCGAAGTGCTTCGTTTAAATGAATTTTCAGACATTATAAACTGAGCCTCAGCCTGTGCTTTTCTGGCCTTAGAATTGGCTAAGCTAGATCTAGAAGAACTTAAGGCAGCATCTGCACGCTTTACGGCTGTTCTATATATTTCTGGATTAACCTTTAATAATAAATCCCCGCTATTAACTATATCGCCTTCCTTAATAAGCAGTTCTGTAACCTGACCATTCACTTCGGAGAAAATTTTCACCTCACTTTCAGGTCTAATTTTACCACTAGCACTTACAGTAGAAATAATGTCTTTAAATGCCGGCCTTTCTGTACTCACAAGAATATCATCATTCTTTCGTGTAAACAAAACGGCTAATACTAATAGCATTATTACTCCTAAAAATATCCAGACTTTTCTGTTAGACTCTTTCTTCGTCATTAATTTAAAGATATTGTTTTACCCTGATAAAATTCTAGAATCTTTAGCTTGAAAACATAATCATACTGACTTCTTATCTTCTCAGACAAAGCTGAGTCTCTTAGACTCCTGGCTTGAGCATAATCCACCCCGTTTATTACTTGTTCTTCGTACCTAATCTTAGCATATTTAAATGCTTCTTTTTGTGCTCTTAAAGAATAGTCTGCTGCTTCATACGTCTTATATGCTGCAGAGGCGTCTGCAAATGCTGACTCTACAGTCTGGCGTAATTGATTTCTAACATTTAACAATTCTAGTTTCGCATTCTCCTGACCTATTTCCGCCATTTGAACATTGGTCCTATTGGATAATCCGTTAAAAATCGGAATATTTAAACTAAAAAACATACTTCTATTCACATTATCCTTCACTTGACTAAAGAAGGGAACCGTCTCAAAATCATTAAATGATAATTGTTCCAGTGATAGGACTGACTGATCAGAACCGCTTACCGTTCCTATTGGAAAATTTCCAAAACTGACAAGGTCTCCAAGTCCTCTTTGATTAGCCCCAGAAAATCCACTCCCATAATTATAGCTAGCTCCTAATCTAGGATATCTACCTCCATTGGCTATTTTATAATCTAAATCAGCTCTCGCAATGGTTAGCTCTGCACTCTTAACTTCCGGAAATGATCCTAACGCATACGATAATACAGAACTCTTAGAAGGAAGGTTAAACTCTGGTTCACTCAGCGTAGGATTTTCTATTCCGAAATTTGTTTTCTGTTCTTCCGGCAGTTGGATTAGCTGAATCAGATTCAATTTAGCTATAGAAATAGCATTCTCTGAGTTTATTACTCTAGCCTCGTCTTGAGCAAGTTGGGCTTGAACTTGATATAAGTTAGCCTCAGGAACTTGACCTGCCTCCACTAGTAATTTAACTCTATCTACTTGTTCTTTTGAGGCCAATCTATTCGCTAGATTAGCTGTGTTAATTTCTTGATTAAAGAGCACAGATAAATAAGCGTTTGCTACCGCCAATGCAATAGCATTGATTGAAGACTCCAAACCAAGTTGACTTATTTTTAAATTTAGATCTGCTTGCTTTATTCTATTCTGAAGAGTGAAACCATTGAAAATGGTTACTCCCGTGTTTAAGCCAAAGCTATTGGACTGAATTCTATTAGTAGCAAATTGATTGGTAAATGGGTCAATTGTTTGCCCCCAGTTATATCCGTGACTAGCACTGCCGTTAAGGGAAGGTAGTAAGTTGGCCTTACTTTGAATTAACCCCAACTCGCTCTGTTGAATGTTAAGCTCTCCTTGACTAAGAGAAATATTATTCTCAAGTGCAATATCCAAACATTTGTTGAGGGAAAATGTATTCTGTCCAGTTCCTTTTAAATATGCAAAAATGAACAGAACAAAAATTAAGCGCTTTATCATTACCTTGAATTTAACTATATCAAGACAAACTTACTTAAATAAAAAGTGGTATTACAGAGAGGCTGGAAAACAATTGTTAAATGCCCGTAATAAGAATTTCCACTCTTCTATTGGCTTCATTCTGCCAATCGGTTTTAGGATCGGGAAATAACATCTGAGTATTCCCTCTTCCCTGGGCTTCTAGTCTTAATTGGTCTACGCCCAACTCTATTAGGTAATCCATTACTGCCTGCCCTCTAGCTTCAGAAGCTTTCTGATAGAACTTAGAACTCTTCCTTTTATCCGGTCCGTTTACATGACCCACCAGCGCTATTTTAACAGAGGGGTTTAAATCAAGGAATTCTTTAATTTCTGCTAAAGTCGGTTTTGACTTATGATAGATAGCCGTTTGATCCCCTAGAAATTTTATATCTCTCACGTCAGTAGTAAGACCTGTGGCCAGAGGTCTTAATTTCACCTGTTGTAGATGAACTTGACTCTCTGAAGGCCAAAATTTTTCGTTATAATACATGTACCCTTTTTCTATACAGGAAATAGTATATAATCTGTAGTTCTTTATTTCAAAAGTGGTATCTACAACCTGAGATAGCATCGTTTGCTTACGAGTATTCAATCCGTTTACACGAATATCAGCCGGAATGAAATTTCCTGAGTTTTCGTGTAAAACTTGTACATTCATATACTGAATACCGGAAAAATTCTCTCCCTTCGTGATCTTCTTTTCTTCAACAAACTGTCCAAAAGTAACAACTGGGAAAACCAACAGTATTAGTAAAACTATAAAGTCTAAATTTTTCATTGCTCATTTGTTTATTAGAAATCAGTCTCTTCATTGAAGCTAAACTTCTACTCATCGAAATATGAAAGAAATTAATTCAATTTTTCAATGAATTATCTCATCGCCTTTTTTCTGAAAAACACTAATACAAAAATACCAAACAAAATATATGGTATGACTAGGAGGTATTTTATTCCATTGTTTAATCCAAGACCTATAGCATCTCCGGATTGATCAGAAGCATCCTCTGCTACTTGCTTGCACATGGCACATTGAGCGTCAATATCTATGCAAAAAAGACATATAACTATTAAGATTAGCAATAAAGAGACCGTTTTTTTCATCTTCAATAAAATTACTGATTAAACGCGTAATAAGGAGATATCATTAAATAAACAACAACCCCAGTAAACGTCACATACAACCAAATGGGATAGGCAAATTTTACTACTTTCTTATGCCTTTCAACCTCTCCATTCAAACCTCTTAAATAGCTAATTAAAACCAAAGGAACCACTACTGCACTTAACACTATGTGAGAAATTAGAATAGCTATATAGAACGGCCTAAACTCTGAATCCAATGGATAAATGGTATCGTCAAAACTAAAGTGATAAGCCACATAACTTAGAAGAAATAGCACCCCTAGAGCGATACTTGATGTCATTAACTTACTGTGTAACTTTACTTTCTTCGCCTTTATAGCTACTAAAGCCAGAATTAAAAGAATAAATGTAGTCGCGTTGATACAGGCATTGAACTTAGGCGAATTCTCTAGAATAGCTTTCACCGCAGGATTCATGCTCTCAGGCTTAGGAAGGATATATAATACGGCTACCACCAAGGGGATGACCACACCGAGTAACATAATTATTTTCTTTGTTCCTTTTGAGTTTATAACTGTCATTCTGATAACCTAATTAAATCCTGTAATAATTTTTGCATTTCTCCTTCATCAATAGCATCATACGAGCCTCTTACATGCCTATTCTTATCTACAAGAATGACCTGTGAACTATGGATTATTCCATCTTGATAAGCCGCATCTCTATCCACCGCTAAAAAAAAACCTTCCTTGCTTAGCTCATCTATGTATTCAATTTTCCCTGTACCTAGAGCCCAACTGTTTAAATTACAGCCTTTATTTTCTGCGTAAGATTTTAATACCTCAGGTGAGTCGGTCTTTGGGTCTATCGTTACGGACAAGAATTGTATTTCTTCACCTAATCCTTTTTCGTAAAGCCTACCTTGCAATTTAACCAATTCACTAGTCATAATCGGGCAAATCGTAGAGCAGGTGGTAAAGAAAAAATCCACTACGAAAATTCTTTCACTAAATCTAGAATAACCTAAATCTAAAGAGTCCTGATCAAGCAAGGAAAATTTAGGGACTTGATAGAATAGGGTGTCTTTTCCATCTTTGGTAATAGGTCCATAAAAAGGAAGTTCTTCACCTTCTTTAAAGAAGCCATTGTTATCCGTCAATGAAACTTTATTTTGATCAAGCGGATTATGATCTCCGAAAAATCCACAGCCAAATTGGCTTAAAACACTAATTATTAGAATTAGCTTTATTAGCTTCATACCTCTCTATATCTATTTCCTTTCTTAAAAGTGCAATATCTTCTATCGCATCATTAATCTGTCTCTCAGCATTTAGATTGTATCTTCCTCTAATTTGCGACTTAGAGTCAATTAAGAGTGTAATCGCACTATTATTTAGATTAACTATCCCTAGTTCCTTCATGATAAAATCTTCCATAGCTTCCTTCGACGTGGTGCTTAGATAGAAAAAATTATCTGTTTCATCTGCATTTCGGTTAAGATTAATCATGTAATCCTTTAAATGCTCTTCATCCAGAACTACGCCATCTGTATTCAGACCAATGATTTTAATATTATTCTCATCTGTATACTTAAAGTTCGCTGTAAGAAGTCTCTTCGTTATAACCGAGATATAATCAGAACCTAAAGAATAAGGCGCAAGAAGATAAACGTTATCTTTCAAAGACTCTATCGAAACTAAGTCACCATTATGATTTACAAACTCCTTGTTCGGTAAAAAATAAGTCTTGCCTAGGTCATTGTTGGCAGAGTCCAAAAGAATTTCAGAAGGATGATAATAAGGTAGTGTTTTGAATTTATGATCTAACGCTAACCCAAAGAAAAGTAGAAAACTTAACGGAAAAATGAGTACTATGAAAAGCAAACCAACCTTCTTCAGCATTTGTGAGTAATTAACTTCCTAAGTAATTTAACAACAGCACAGACATATCTGTTCCCTCTCTAGCAGCTATAAAAAGTAAGTAAGCCACAAACATTAAGTAAGGGGTTAGAATAGTCCATTTAAGATTTTTGCTTTCATCCCCTAAGTGCATAAATGAGAGGACAATATATGCCGCTTTAAATAATGTCAAGATAATGAACGACCATTTAATGAATGCCCACCACTCACTATTCTGCTTAAACCCAATACCTAAAACAACTTCTATGAACGTAATTAAAGTTAACAGGCCTGCTACAAACCAAATCTTCTTTCTTTTAGCCGCACCTGCTTCCTCATTATGATGAGCATTCAGTGCATAGCTGTCATTTACAATTAAATCGTCTCTTTCCATTTTATGCTAAATTAAACTAAGTAAAAGAAGGTAAATACAAACACCCACACCAAGTCTATAAAGTGCCAGTATAATCCTGTTTTCTCAACCATTTCATAATGGCCTCTTTTCTGCATCACCCCTTTGATTACCATAATTAGTATGATCAAGTTAAGAATCACACCTGAAAAAACATGAAACCCATGAAATCCTGTAACGAAGAAAAAGAAATTAGCGTACTGTTGAGGCCCATATTCATTAGAACTTAAATCCGCTCCGCTAGTTTCTGGAAGGTTCTCATTTTTAGCCGCCAAAAGCTTCGTTATTGTTCGGGTATCTTCTACAGTGACTATGGAGGTTTGGTACTTGTTTAAGTACAACACTTTTGGAGAGTGTTCTTCATGAACCTCCTCTTTGGCATGGTCATCATGTCCATCGCCTCCCATTCCTGAGATTTTCTGATTAGATGCATGCTCATGTCCGTGGTGCTCATCATGTCCTTCCTCTTCATGAGAATGTCCGTGCTCCGCACCATAATACACTTTTTCTCCAGCTGCTACTGTATAGCTTATGGTTTCCCCTGATTGATCTTCACCTTCAACTAGTAGTTCATCCGCACTAATATAATATCCCCCAGAACCATGAATAAAGTGATACCACTCCCATGCCTGAGAACCCAAGAAGAAGAATCCTCCTATTACAGTCCAAACTAACCATTTAGTAACACTACTTTTATCATTCCTGTGTCCAGCTTCCACAGCGAGAACCATTGTAACAGAACTGACAATCAAAAGGAATGTCATGAGCGCAACATAGATCAAAGGGAAACCAGTTCCCAAGACTGGTAATGCCTCAAATACTTTCTCCCCCACAGGCCAAAATCCCTCAAGGTCACCGAAGACGCCAGTTCTGAAAAATCCCAGAGAAATCAAGAGACCGCTAAAGGTCAGGGCATCTGATACTAGGAAGAACCACATCATCATTTTACCGTAAGTAACGCTAAAAGGGGACCTTCCTCCCCCCCATAAAACGTCTTTTTCAATCTGCTTTAAAGCTTCTCCTGACATGAGTCGTAGTAATTTGTTGCAAGCTTAGTAAATAATGAACAAAAAAGCGTACAAATACAGCCACAATATTCCCATAAAGTGCCAGTAAATCCCTTGAGTCCTTAAACTTATTACATTTCCATTTGAAAAAGTCCCCCTCATGCTCCTTGCTATGTTAACTAGCAAATAAATTAATCCTAGCGCTAAATGGAATGCATGCACAGAGATGAACAAGAAAAGTAAACTAGTCGAATTATCTTTTTGCTTTTGCATAACTTGAGTCACTGGTTCAAGCCTTTCGTTGTCTGTTCCTTTATAAAATTGTCCATTTTCAAAAATCACAGGTAAAGAATTATAGGTTATCATGTAATCAACCCCATATTCGCCTGTAACATCTCCAATTTCATTATGCGAAACAAACAATCCTTTATCATTTAATTGTAGCCATCCATTCCACTGACTGAGCGTAAAACCGATTCCGGATAGAAAAGTAAGAACAAGTAGTATGGTCGTAGCCTGCCTTTTACCTTTGCTAGCCGCATATCCTGCGGCTATTAAAAACAAACTGGATAAAACAATAATGACATTACTTGCCATCAATCCTGAAACCGGCTCTGGATGGACCCAATATGCCTGGGGCGCCATTACTATAAACGCAGAAGTGAACCCACCGAACATCATAAGAACAGCAAATAGAATAAGATACATGAGCATCTTCTTTGTTCTCTCCTTTACTTCAAGCGGATGACCCTCAAACACATCCACCTTCTTTTTTTTAATTACTGGGTCTGTGGAAAGTGTAGATTCTGACATTTGAAATGTTATTTAAATTTTATCTAGAACGAATAATAACTGTACTACAGGCAGATAGATAAAAGAGCCAAACATTACCTGCTTCGCGTATTTATCCCTCTTTGTCAGTGCAAACCTAAGAGCTACTATGAAATAAAGTATCCCGATAATTAAAGTTGAGATTCCTGCGAGATTTCCTATCATAGGACCCTCACTCCCTATGAACCATGGTAAAATACTTACAGGAATTAGAACGAAAGCAGATAAGGCAATATAAGCTGCAGTAAATGCGGTTTTACCCTTGTTAAATGGAAGCATCTTGAAACCCCCATTATCATAATCCTTTTTCGCTACCCACGCGATAGCCCAAAAATGAGGAAATTGCCACATAAATTGCAACGCAAACAATAACCCTGGTTCTAATCCAAAAGATCCACTTGCAGCCACATATCCTAACATGGGAGGTATAGCTCCCGGAAAAGCTCCAACAGTGACGCCAACGCTATTTACTCTTTTTAATGGGGTATACAGAAAAACATAACTATACAACGCCAGAACTCCTAAAATTCCGCAGAAGGGATTTAACAAAAACCAGAGAATAGAAATACCAGCTATCGAAACAATCGTACTCCAAACTATGGCGACTTCCACGGAAAGACTTCCTGATGGAAGAGGCCTATTCATGGTCCGCTTCATCAATGCGTCTTGGTTTCTTTCCCAAACCTGATTAAAACCATTAGAACCTCCTGTAAGGAGTATACCTCCCAGGATTACGTATAAAATTTGTAAAATTTCAGGAGAAGATGTACCCATGAAATAACCCAATACAGCCGACAACACGACCAATGCTGACAATTTAAGCTTCATCAACTCGGCTAAGTCTTTAACTTTAATAGACTTAATATAAATTATTTGATTTAATATCGCTACTGGCAAAATGAACTATTGAGAGCACAAAAGTAGTCGAATTCTTAAGACTAAATGTATAGAAATTATCAAAAATCATTCGATAAACTGGGCAAAGCTCCGTTAGAATTTTTAGAGCTTATCTTATAGACTGACGAGCTTATTCCGAAGGAAAAAATATGCTCATCATTTAATTCAAACTGATTTTGTACATGACGCCAATTATAACTTCCGAAAAAGAATACATCCCTGTTTTTCAATATCTTTCTAGAAGCAGTTAACTGTGTGATATAGGAATGGTGGGTATTCCCTTGACCTGTTTTATTATTGTAAACTCTAAAAGGCTTCTTGTAAGATCTAAAAACATCTCCACCATAATTATCTTCATTTAAGTCTCGACCGTAAAGCGCCCAATTAAACCTTCCCGTGAAGGTCCACTCATTTCTTTCTAGCTGAGCTCCAGTGGACCATTCATAAAAATTAGTTCCTAACGGGTGGGCTAGAGACTGATTTCTATGGGCATAATTTTGAAGCACACTTCCATGTGTGTAGGTAAATGGCCGAGCACTATTAAATTCTGAATAAGCCCAAAATCCTGGCAATAAATTAGCCGCTTGAACGCCTATCTGTATGCCTACTTTATTTGCCCACCAGCCTACGCCTTCTCTCACTTCTGATAGTAAAAATTCATCTAGAAAAAGCTGACCGTACCACATAAAGTTTTTATCCACACTTAACCGAGCAGCTATTCCTAACAGAACATTATCTGCAGACCCTTGACTAAACTCTAACGGCCTGTAAAAAATCACAGGATTTAGGTAATTGATATCAAAACCCCTATTGGATAAGATATCCGAGGATTGCCAAACCACCGATTCAAATACGGTAAATGAGAAGCGCTCATTAACTTTAAAGTCTACAGAATGCAATGCTACATACTTCTGCCGGGAGTCTTTCCATGAAGCGTCTGGCTGCAGGTCCCTGAGCTGCATAAATAAATTAGTGTACTTAATTTTCCAAACTTTCGTAGTCAGTTTTAAATAGGGATATGGAGCTGTATTCTCTCCTAGAACCATAGACCTGTAACCATTCCCCAAAAAATTAGTGTGATTTCCTATCTCTGCATTAAAATGCTTGGATATTTGCCAATTAAATCTTCCTCGTATTCTATTAGCCCAATAGCCTAATTTTTCTTGCGTTGCAACGCCAAAATTTGACAGAACTCCTGTGCTATCCACAAATTCCGACATGTAATTACCTAGACCTAAGCTAGCCATCGAGTAATCTATGTTTAAAGTCTTATTTCGGCTTTTCAATACTACTCCAGCATTGACATATCCAGCATAAACAGGAGATACTTCGTTAGCAAAAGAACCTCCTGTGTTAAGGAGGAAATCTAAATTAGCTTTTACTTTAAGAGGGCGTTTAATCTCACTTCCTTGATATCCCGAAAAAGAAACTGGCGTGTAAAACTCCTGAATAAGTAAAGAAGATTTTGGCACCAAAGAGTCCTGACTTCCTCCTTGCCCCAATAAAAAATGACTATACATTAGTAAAGTCACTACCGATAACTTCCTAATCATGAACTAACTTTTCTGACGTTCTTAAAAATGAAAATGCATTGAGTAAGCGCAAATGCAGTGACCCCTACTGTTAAAAAGCTAATATTCGGAGAGTGGCGAGGAGTTATAAATACCAGAGCTATAATTATTAAACAGAACGCATAGACCGCTAATACTGTTTGTTTATGGCTCAACCCTAAGTCTAGCAGATGATGATGTAGGTGATTTCGGTCTGCACTGAAGGGAGAGCTTCCTTTTAAAACTCTCAAGGTGAATACTCTTATCGTGTCTAAAAGCGGATACGCTAAAATAGCCATAGCCAAAACAGGCCGGGAGATTGAGGTAATCATTAAATCTTGGCTAAGACCCTGCTGCTCAATCATTCCTATGGACAAAACATACATTATTAGGCCAATAATAAGAGAGCCTGAATCCCCCATAAATATTTTAGCGGGATTGAAGTTGAAAATTAAAAACCCCAATAAAGATCCTGCCAATGAAGTAGCTAACACAGCAAATGGGAAATGACCGATAATAATAAACCAACAAGCAAAGGCAACACTTGAAATAAATCCAACTCCAGCGGCTAAACCGTCTATCCCATCTATAAGGTTTACTGCATTTACGATTACGATATAGACAAAAATAGAAAATGGAGCACTAAACCAATAAGGCAAATCTCCATCAAGTTTAAAAAGCCCATAAAGACTAGTAATTCGGAAATCAGCTATAAATACGAGAATAACTCCAACTAACAGGTGGGCAATAATCTTTTTAGTTGGGCTAAACCCAGTAATATCGTCTTTAGTTCCTACGAAAAAGAGAATAAATAGACATGCTATAATATACTGGAAATCATGTACAGTCTCTTTTACGTCAAATGCAAATCCAATATCATAAGTGGGAAAGAAAAGACAAAATGCAAGTATTGTTCCTGCGAAAATCATAATACCTCCAAGAGTAGGTACACTTTTTCTATGGACTTTGCGGTCTTCACTTGGCTCGTCCACTATATGCTTCATCTTAGCTACTTTAATTAAAGAAGGAGTCGCCATTAGGACTACTCCGAAAGCAGTTAGAAATGCTAAAAAAAGTTCGGTCAAAATTGGTTGATTTGAGAAGCAAGTTATTAAAAATTGTAGAAGGAGTCAAATACAGAAGTTTTTAAACCAAAGTAAAAAAGTCCTGAATGATATCTACCCCTTTGTCCTTGAGATCTATATAAGTACCCCAAGGCTATTTTAAAATTAGTTTTAGCATTTACCAGGTAAGCTGCATTCACATCTATGGTTTTGCTGTCTTTCAGGCTATTTAACTGGGAGTAAGACGCTTTACCTCCCCAGCGATTTTTGATGTAGTTCACAGAAACAAATACCTCATCAAAAATATCTTGAACTGGATGTCCAAGCCCTTCATTTAAATGACTGAAGCTAACCAGTGGGTCTATTTTAACTGCCTTGTTAGCTTGATTATATTCTGCCTGGACTCTTAATCCTTTTATCCCTAATTCATTTATGCGAATTCCCAATTGAAAGCCTTCAGTCTCCATTTGATATTGAGAATAAAACTGCATTCTGTTTGATATTTTTAACAGTCCATTAAATCCGATTCTAGCTGACTGGAGAGAATCTACACGTTTTGTTAAGTATCCTAACAATGGCACCGGAGCATACGCTAGCCCGTTCAAAGGAACAGTACCAGAAAACTCACTATACCTCTTCCATATATTGGTTTCAAAGACTGACAGTTCTACTCTTTTTCCTACTAAGTAACTTATTGAAGAAAATGTAGCTGACTTTTTCTTGAATAATGATTCTGGAACTTCCCCTAAAGGTTGTCGGCTTAGAGATTGTAATGCTGCAAGACTCCACATGGCTTTTAATTTCCCTTTCAGAAGGGTCACTGAGGCTTTTAAATGGGGGAAATTAAAACTTTGGTGACTTAATAAATGTGACCTGTATCCGTGACCTGAGAACATTTTTCCATGGCCAAAAAAGAGATTGATGTTTTTAACAGGAAAGTAGTTTACCCATCCATAAGATTGGGCATAATCAAACCCGTTATCTTTATACACCTTATGTCTTCCCATTCCTGGAATGACCTGATTTGTATCTGCATAGGTTTTCTGCCAACTCGGTAAATAAGATTGACTTTCTAAAAATCCTGTTTGGAAAAAAAGCCGTTTGCCTATTTTGCCATCCATTTTAAATCCTCTAGAATTCTGTATAAACAGAGTGGTATCAGCATAAGTACTGGTGTCTATAAAATCTTTTGCTCCTCTAAAATCGAACAGTGGATTTATTCTGAGTACAAAATCTTCTTCGTTTATAGAAAATAAATCATCCTTAAAAAGCTTAGCGACTAAAAGACTGTAATATAACGCAGTGTCCTTGTAAAAGTAAGACTCAGACAGCTCTGAGTCCTTTACCGAAAATGGCAGTATAGAAGTATGAATCGCTGAATCTAAATCGCCATAAGAATATCTAGATTCTTCAATATAATCCTGCTGCAGTGGGAACAAATCCAACTGGCCTGATAAGTCTATGGCTATAAGTAAAACCGCAAACCAAAGAAACGCCTTGTATATATTAAAGCGCCACATTACTCGTAAATTCTTTATATACTTTTTTAATCCCCTCTTTGAGGTCTATTTCATGATTCCATCCTGAAGCGTGAATTCGACCTACATTCATAAGTTTTCTTGGTGTTCCGTCTGGCTTGGTAGAATCCCAAACGAGTTCTCCATTAAATCCAACAATAGAAGCTATAGTCTCTGCCAACGTTTTGATGGTCACATCGGTTCCTGTCCCAATATTTACGAATTCTCTTTGATCATAAGTTAGCATTAAATGAAGGCAGCCTGCTGCTAAATCATCTACATGCAAAAACTCACGCATAGGAGAGCCAGTTCCCCAGCACTTAACTTCCGAATCCCCTGAAACTTTCGCTTCATGAAATTTTCTAAGTAAAGCAGGAAGGACATGGCTAGTTTTTAAATCATAATTATCATTAGGGCCATAAAGATTTGTAGGCATGGCAGAAATGAAGTTAACACCATATTGGTCCCTGTATGCCTCGCACATTTTAATTCCAGCAATCTTAGCTATAGCATATGGCTCATTAGTAGGCTCTAATTCTCCAGTTAATAGCGCCTCTTCTGTAAGCGGTTGCTTAGCCATTTTAGGGTAGATACATGACGAGCCTAAGAATAATAGCTTAGAAACTTTATTGGTATAACTTGCATGAATGACGTTTGTCTGAATCATCAGATTGTCATATAGAAATTCTGCTCTGTATGTGCTATTGGCCAGAATCCCTCCAACCTTAGCTGCAGCTAAAAAAACGAAATCTGGTTTTTCGGACTTAAAGAAATTATTTACTTCATTCTGATTTCTTAGGTCTAGCTCTTTAGAAGAACGTGTTACAATATTAGTATAGCCTTTCTTGAGTAACCCCCTATGAATAGCTGAGCCAACCATGCCATTATGGCCTGATATATATATTTTTCCGGATGTATTCGAAAATTCCATTTGCTCTAAATTAGAGTAAACTTAGCGAATAACTAACTTCTGCGCATAGGAATACTGCCCATCATGAATCATTAGTGTGTAAACCCCACGACTAATCGATGACACATCCAATAGATGCTTTTTACCCTGTAAACTTGACTGATAAACTTCTTTTCCTGTAATATCTAGCAAGCTGACAGATAGCTCAGCGCTTCCAGTATTATTCACGTACAAATTAACTATATCTGAAGCAGGATTAGGATAAAATCTCACATCCCATTGGTTTTCTACTTCCTCCACTCCTACTGTTAATTCAGACCATCTTTGATACCATTCTTGGTAAAACTGATTGGCTATACTTGCGTCATGAATGATAACTGTATTCTCATCATTTACAGTTTCTGCTGAAGAACTCCAGTTATGAGAACCAGTAATTACCAGCGGATCTGAATCTGGACTGCTATGATCTACAATACAGTATTTATGGTGAAGCTGAGGGAAAATACCCTCATGGCTTTCAACATCTACTCCTCCGTCTAATAACGTTTGAAAATCTGATCCAGTACCACTTACTTGTTCTATCATCCCTCTAGCTACTACTAAAAAGAGATTGTCTTCTTCAATTATAGCCGCTGTTAAATCATCTCTAGTAAGCACTAGCAGCGCAAAATCTAAATCAGAGTCAGTTGTTTGGATAGCAGACTTAATAGCATCAGTTACACCATCAGTTGGAGAAAAGTATGCTTCTACAGGAACGCCACCTATAGTATATTGCTTAGGGGTGTTATTCAATTTTAGTGAGCTGAATTTACTGTTCCCTACTATTGGCTGCGAACCGCTTCCACCCCACATTTCCTCAAACTCAACTCTAAACCCTCTACAAATCGATTGGTCTTGAAAGACTACTACATTGTTATAATCTTCAACTAATCCGTTCGTAGTAAAGTTTGTAGATCCCGTTATTAAAGCACAATTATCAGTATTATCAGCATCAATGATTACAAATTTATTATGCATTCCAGAACCATTTTCGTCTTGCCTTTCTAAAACTGGAATTTCAGAATTTATTTGACCTAATCCGATATTTGCATTGGACCCTTGAGTTACATATCTAACTTGGACACCTCTGTCGTAAGCATCGTCCACGGCGTTCATTATGGTTTGGTCATTATTATTATAAACCGCTAAATCAATAGTAGAGACAGCTCTATCAATGTAGGCTGCTATAGTATCATTAGTAGCTGCTCCTAAACTAGTAGCTTCTTCTATAGTAGACACACTTGTATCAACTGACCCTGTAAAATAAACATGAATATCTCCGCTTGACTCACTTACCGTGACGAATGAAGAGACACTTGACTGAACAGCTGAATCATCATTTCCTGACTCAGCATAAACGAAGTAAACTGTCCCTGGCTCTAAACCCGACATAGTAACTTCATGACTTGTTACTCCTTCCATCCCTGATGCAGTCTCAATTAGATTTTCAGCATCTGTTCCGTAATAAATCACCGTAGTACCTGGAGTATCGGTTAACCAATTTAAGGTAATAGAACTTTCATCGTGAGAAGACTGAGTCAACTGAGAGACTAAATTAATACTTGCATCAGAAATTAAGTCTTCCATATCTCTTGGGAGTAATTGATACCCTCCAAATCCAGTAAATGAGAACTGAGAGACTATTCCTCTCAGCGTAATTTGTCCAGCTGGGATAATCTGTCCTTCCAGAGCGCTACCTGTTCTTAGATATATTATGGCCTGCTCACCCTCATGAATAAAAGTATAAGTGTTATTTCCGGCAAAGGTGCTTCCTCCATCCTGAAATTGAGCTCCATCAAAATTTACCAGTTCTCCTTCTACACCTTCATTAAAATCAGATAAATCGATATATTCAAAATCTGGTAGTTCATTCCCTGTGCTATTAATAATAACAGCACTTAAATTAGGGCCAACCTCTAATAACCCATTATACTCAGTGATTACTCCTGTCACAGTGATTTCATCTCCTCTTGAAGGAGTGGTAAAGCCTTCCCAAGCTCCAGAATATATAGCTATTCCTGCAGATTCATCCTGTATATATCTCACTGAAGACCCCATTTCTTCTCCATTAGTAACTATCCCTGTAATGGTTACAGTTTGATCTACAGCGTAATTATCTCTAAGATCCTGAATGTCCGTTTGAGCTGATAAAAGTAATGCGTTGCAAAGCGCGAATAATGCTAATAAGTATGTTTTCATAAGGTGTGTTTTCTAAAAATTAAGTGTGGCTGAAATATTGAACCTAGTACCTTGAACAAAGAATACTCCTGCAGAATTAGCATCGAATAAATCTCCGTCTTCACTCTGAGCTGCTCCTGTAGGCGAATCACTGCCGACAGCTCTGTTATCATTTACAGAAGCATCTGATATAGCTCGCTTATCTAATATATTGAACAATGAACCCCTTAGGTTCAAATTATATTTATCTCGCAGCTTGATGCGGTATCCAGCGTGAAAATCAAGAAGACCATAACTAGGCACCTGCCAGGAATCTCTTCCGGCATCATCTCCATTTAAGTCGTTTGGGTTAAAGTTAGCATAATGCCTATCAAAAAATGTATATCTCAATTTCACATAGGCTCCTCTTTTAAATTCATAACGAATCAAACCCCCTAACTGGGTTTGAGCAGCATCACCTACATGAACTCCTCTCGCGTCATAGGATACAGAACGCTGAACACCATTTTCTATCACAGGGGTTCCATCATCATAATAAAAAAGTACGGTGTCTTTAGTGTCCCAAATCCAATCCCCTAGAGAAACTATTCCCTCCAAGGTTAATTTTTTATTTACCGCATAAGCGGCCTCCAACTCTGCTCCCATGTGCCTAGCGTTCATGCCATTCACATTAGCACTTATAAACTCTTCTGGATCCTGAGGGTCAGAGATTTGAACACCTCTGTTTACTGGTCTATTCTGCCAAGTGGTGTAGTAACTGTTTAGGTTAAGGCTAAATGGTCTTGTTTTAAATCCATAACCAAACTCAACAGCCTGAATAAGCTCGTTCTCGATATTTGAAAACAGCTTATTTCCAAAATCGAAAACATTTTGGAACCTAGGAGCTCTATCCAAATAACCAAGGTTTACAAAGAAGTTATGCTTTTCATTTATTTTACGGTTAAATCCTGCTTTCACCGTAAAACCTCCTTTATAGTACCAGTCTGTTTCTTGGTAGCTGAGTTCTGGACTTTCTGCTGTATATACCTTTCCATTAGGAGCTGTTTCTTCGATTAGCGTTGGGGATGTAGCATTAGTCTCCCAAAAATAAACTGGTGCTATATCCACTCCGTTTATAGTTACGGACTTTGGTAGCATGTAGTCTATTCTTTTATAACGAGTCATGGCATAAGACCCACTTAAGAATCCAGACCACAAATCATTCTTATACTCTACCTGACCGAATAATCCTCCCCACTGGACGAAGGCATCATTGTGGTAGTCTATAATATCTCCTTTACGCTTAACCCCTGAAGAGCTATTAGGATTACTGGTGTCAAAAAGATAATCAGCCCCTAATAAATCATAAACCTCTCTATAATGACCTCCTTTATAACTCCTTACGTCTAGACCTCCTGATAAAGTAACCTTCTCAGACATTTTATAGGACATACTAGATAACAAACCATACCAAAAGTGATTATTGATTCCGGATTGAAGGTAGTTTTCGGTGGCAGCATGCTCAGTATTAGAGATGCCAGTTATGATGGTTGGATCTTGAGACACAAAAGGTGTAGGCTCAAATGCATCGCCTGTTTGAATATCATAAACACTTTGATAATCAGGACCCCCATTGGTTAATAATTCATCTTTACTGAAGGATTTATCTAATCTGGTTCCCCCACCATTTCCAATAGAAAGGTATGCTGTACTATTTAAAGAAACCTTCTCAGACATATTCCAAGAATGTCTAAATGAAAACTGCGGCTTGTGGTAATAATTTACGTTAGAATTTAAAGTCTCAGTATTTTCGTTAACTCTACTGCCATTCGCGTCTAACTCATAACGCATTAAATCAGCAGTCTGAAAGTTATGGCCTATCCCGAATTCATTTACATCTTGGCTATTCAATTCAGCGCCTAGATTAGACGCTACTTCGGCATCATAAACCCCTATACCGCCTCTTACTACTCTCTGCCCGTGACTCTGCGGTGCACCAAATCCACTTAGTGTAAAGACGTGATTCCCTGTGGCCTTTTGAACCTTTCCGTAGTAAAAGAATCCCCTAGTGAAGTTGCCATCTACCCAACCATCGCCTTGTTTATAGGATCCAGCTAAAGTGAATCCCCAACCGCCTTTAAGCCTTCCAGAGGTGTGGCCAAATGTAGTTCTGAGGAACCCATTATTAGAAACCTCTTGCTTTATTTTTGTGGCCTGCTTTTGATCTATCCCTTTCGTTATAATATTGATCGTTCCACCTACAGATGGCACAGCTAGCTTACTTATCCCTAAACCTCTTTGGACTTGAGTAGTTTGAAGAATCGCATCTAATCCAAACCAGTTAGACCAATAAACCCACCCATTCTCCATGTCATTTACAGGAACACCATCTAGCATAACAGCTATGTTTCTTTGGTCGAATCCTCTAATAGTAATTCGCGCATCTCCATCACCTCCTCCCTGCTGAGTAGCATATACTCCAGGGGTTGTGTTTAGAATCATAGGAATATCCTGTGAAGCAAGTTCTTCATTAATCGTTTTAGCGTCTATGTTGGAGAAAGCTACTGGAGTTTCTCTATCTATAGCTATATCAGCTGTTACTAGGGCCTCATTTAATTCTACGCTTCGTAAACCGACATCTAATTTCTTAGATGCCTTGTTTAAATTTACGGTAAGCACTTGGCTCTTGTATCCCACATAACTGAACTCGAAATTGTATGTTCCGTAAGGAAGAGAGACTGCAAAATTGCCCTCTAAATCAGCGGTTATGGACTGATTAGAATTGTAGAATATATTAGCTACGGCTAATCCTTCTTCAGTCTCTTTATCATAAATCTTTCCAGAAAAATCGCAATTCTGAGAAAAGACTGAAAAATGGCATAAAAAGACAAAAACTCCAACAAAAGCTCTAGGAAACACTGGCATTTATATGGTTTTTATGATGACTTACTTTACTAGTAACTGAGAAATCTCAGCTCCAGATTCTAGTCTTGCTTTCAAGAAAAAAGTTCCACTTGGAAATGCAGTTAAATCTAAATAAGTGCTTTGCAACGCCTCTACCTTTTCCTCTAGAAGAAGTTTTCCTGTAGTATCAAAAATTAGTATCGCCTCGATTCTCTCGGTGGCTGTAACTGTAACAAAACCGCTGGCTAATGGGTTAGGAAAAACTTTAATCTCTTTTGAAAATTCAAATTTCTCAACACTACTCAAATCGCATTCACAAATATGAAATCCTAATTGACCGAAAGTATTGGCAGGCAAAGAGTCATACTCATTTAAGATGTCAAAAGATTCAGGGTTGGTTGTGTAACCTTCTGTAAAGGAAGGCTTTCTAATTAGAGTGTGGTCTTTAGAAACATAAGCTTGTTCACCATCAGCATCTAAATACCCACCCCAACCATCCGGGTTTAGAGAGTCTCCTATTTTAGCAAACACATCTACTAATACTTGACCGCCATCCTTCACGATAGCAATAGCATCATTTCCATTAAAATACATTACTTCTTGGCCATCATTATATGATGGATTAACAAAAATGTCTGCTTGTAGTTGTAATTCATCCCAAATTGGTGCTTCAAAATCAACTCCATCAGGGTCTCTTTTGTCCAGCACGACGACATACACATCATACGGAGCTATAGAAACTCCAGTTAAATATGTAATATTTCCCGGCGTGGTACTTCCATTTTGGAATCTCACTAAACCATATTCTGATGCATCAATAGCTGTAGCTGTAGGATTGTAGATTTCTATTGCTTTATTATTAGACCATCCCTCTATTATCTCAGAGATTATCAAATCAGAACACTCCTGTCCATTAGACTGGAAAGAAGAAAAAACACTAAGAGCTAGCGCACTCAAAAAAGTAAAAATTGATTTCATGTGGAATATTTGTTTAGATAAATTAATAGCACAAAATTAACCAAACTTTAATGCATTCAACATGAGATTTACAAACCACTTACTAATGAACATAAAGCTAACAATGAACCCTGTAAATGTAATCTTCATACTTTCTTAATTTCATTGTAAATCCTAACCTTCATTTATTATATTGTACCCTTAAAGATTTTGGAATTAAATACCTCATAGCTAATGCAACCTTTAGCTAAGATGTGATCGTTTACAAAGAATAACCTTTTGAACCAAATTATCATGAAGCGGTCTCATTTCATCATCCTATTAATCGCAGCCTGCCTTTCGCAGGAAGCCAAAGCTACACACATCTTAGGGGGACATATCAGCTATGAATGTCTAGGAGGGGATGAATATGAGTTCACGCTTAGTGTGTATTCAGATTGTTTCGGCCAGCAAGAGAATCCCGTTCCAGATAATTTAATTTTCTTTACTCCTGAAGAATCTTGCGCAGGGTTAACCACAATAGCAAACTTAGCTTTACTCTCATCAACCCAAGAGATTTCTGAGCTTTGTGATGAAGAGCTTTTAGATAGCTCTTGTCTGCCTGGAGGATTTTCTCCTGGAACAATCCTAACCACTTATACCGTTACCCAAACACTTAACCCGAGCTGCACGTGGATTGCCAGTTGGTCATTTGATGATTATAATTTCTTTATCAATGCCGATTTTCCAGTTTTTGATGATGCCTATTTTTCAACTACTGTTGATCCATTGATAGGATGTAATTCAACAATCGTCATAGATGGCACACAACAAGTGCCTTATGGTTTAGTCGGAGAATTATTTTCACACCAACTAGTTTACACAAGCACTCCCGGTAACGCCGTGAACTTCTCTATTGGAGTTCCTCAGGTAGAGAATAATCAACTGAATTTTGATATTCCTGGATACGACCCTTCAACTATTACTGTTTCTCCTACAGGACTTGTCGAGTTTACACCTCCCACTGCAGGAAATTATGTGACCAATGTAATCATAGAAGAATATGATCCGATGGGGATTCTGTTATATACCATGACGGAAACCATGACGTTTGTAAGTCGTATTTCTATCTCAGGTGAACCAGAATTCACGGATGGTGGAGGCATAGAAAATGATGGCGGAATATTTATTTCTCCCACTTCTTATGAAGTCTGTGAGGGTGACAGTATCTGCATCACTTTTGAAGCTATTCATCCAGATCCTTTTTCGATTATGGAGATAACCTCTAATATTTCTACACTTTTTCCTGGCGCCACTATAGATTCAATTGCCTGCCCGTCAGTTATTCCTGGAGTAAATGCTATTTGCTCCGAAGTATGCTGGTTAGCCCAGTCTACATCGAACGTAGAATTCTCGGTTTATGTCATAGACAACGATTGTGACCTTCCAGCAACAGACACCGTTGACATTCAACTTTCTCTTACGACTGCGCCCTCTCTCACATTACTAAATACCGATTCTACAGTATGTGAAGGTACTGC